>Ga0099798_10161_pt1 | contig 21630 bp, 13 predicted proteins | sample Uncmet_Sort29A_1_FD_89870 | JGI IMG/M metagenome (GOLD analysis project Ga0099798, IMG submission 89870) | Marine eukaryotic communities from CALCOFI LINE 67, Pacific Ocean - CN13ID_Sort29A_1 | ecosystem: Environmental > Aquatic > Marine > Oceanic | place: Pacific Ocean: Monterey Bay | collected...
GATTAATAATACAAAAAAGGATATACATATTAATTATACAAGGTTTTGGTACTAAGAGTTACAAAGAGGAGCATCTAAACGGTATTACAATAATTACAATATACAGAGATACAATGGTATCCTGCTTGAAACCTAAACTGATAATATCTAACTAAAAGTGTGGAAGGTGAAACACATAATCTGAAAAAAAAACTTAAAGTCAATAAAAGCTTGAGGAAAAGTGAAAGTGAATAAAAAAATAAACGTTGATGAAACTTGAAAAGACTAAATGGTTGCTGTATCGCAATATGCGACAAGTTTACTAAACTCTATTAAAACAATGATTGATTTTGAATGATTGATTTTGAATGAATGATTTATGCTCGGTAAAAAAAAGACTGTCTAATGCTTATTATTTGGCTCGTTATTGTCTACTACATATTTTAACATGAACTTTAACTAAATTTGTGTGTCTTTTAATGCTGCTTAATATTTAATTTTGTGTGTATATATCATTATCAAATAGCCCCTCTAATACTCAATTGACGCATCCAATTATTAAGACTGTTATTTCCTCTTTTCCAAGCTTGTTCCCTAATAGTCCGTTTCTTTTCGACTACTAGTCGTAAGAATTCTTTCACTTCGTCTTGATTCGTTTCAAGATATTTCAGTATAAATGGATGTAATTGGAGATCGAACGCAGTGGATCTGTCTTTTGGATTTCGTTGTAAACAACATTCGACAAAATCACATAATTCTGAAGAGTAATTACGAGTGTGTGGTAGCTTTAGTTTGAGTAAGGGAGATTTAATGTTTTTCCTGTTGTTTTTCTTGTTTAGCTTTTCAGATGATGAAGTTGAATTATTATTGGTTGCTGCTGGTGTAGTTGTACTTGTTTTCGTACTTATATTCCTATCTTCTTGTGGTGATAGTGAAGTTTGTGTACATGCTTCTGTTGTAGTAGCGTTTTTCACACGGTCAGAAAAAGATGATTTCAAACTTGTACTTAACATCATCTTAGAATTATTTGATGTACAACTACTAGGTGCTCTTGTAGATATAGAATTGGAATGATTCATAGAAGAATTCACTGATCGATTTATACTTTTGCTTAGAGTATCCTTAGCAAACGAAGGTGTCGTCATGCTAGGAAAGCACTGTGATTCATTTGGACTAACATTAGAGATATTCAACGAGTTACTACGTGTTGTTATACACGATTGTCCACCAGATACTGTGATAGTAGACCCTGGTATAGATGATCCAGCAGGTGTCGGTTGAGTCGAGTTCGAATTACTATTACTAGTTGCACCACTTACTCCACTTAAGTTTTGACTATCATCTTCATCTAGTACAGACATATGAAAGTGTATATCATTGTTTGTTGCTGATACTGTACCAGAACTTTCGAACGAATTATTGTTTTCAGTTGGACTTGGATTTACACTTTGACTTTGCTTTGTAACTGTAGCAGATTGACTCTGAGAATGAGACTGAGTTTGACTTTCAACATCAGCATCAGAATTTTCTGAAATCGCAGATAATCTACGAATTAAAGAATCTTTTGCACTGATCTTTCTTTTAGAATTAGGAACTTCTTTTGGTTGTTCAGATTGATGTTCTGATTCACAATGAACTCCTCCTTCGTCTGAAGTGGGTTGTTCAACTTCAGGTGTACCAACCCTAGAATTAGAATTAGAAGCTGAATTCATATTCTTAGTAACAATTGAAGAATCTTGCATTGTATCTGCTTCTACTACAAGGGAGTTGGTGCCTACATCATGTACTAAACTACTACTATCTTCTCCAGCAGCAGCTATAGCTACATCATCAATTTTCCCTTGAACGCTTCTAATACTATCACCAATACAAGATGCTTCCGAATTCCTAGATAATCTAGAGTTGCAAGAATTATTACTAGAATTACTATTCCTAGAGCTTGATATACTATTTCTATTGCTTCCAGCACTTCCTAATATGATACTATTTCGTTTGCTACTCTGGTTACTACTCGTATTTCCATCTACTACTAGATTAAGATTGTCTACTACATTCAGATTTTGATTCCTAGGTAATCTCGGCGGACTCCATAATCCATCTTCGATCAACGTTGCATGCTTCTTCTGTTTAGGTAGAGAACCAGTAGCTAATTCAAACACCACAATACCTAAACTCCAGATATCACTTGGTTTACCATACTTATTAGAAGGGTTCCCAACTCCAAACCGTTCTGGTGCCATAAGAGCTTTTGTACCTTATTTTATTTGAGAAAACAAATCAACTCATTGAAGTGTATTTGTAGTACCGAGTTTACGATAGTAGTTCAAAACATTTCTAAAAACTATAATCATAATAAGTACCAACAAAAGTTTGACATTCATATTCTCCAGCTTCTAGCTTTCTACTTACACCAAAATCAGTCAACTTAATCTCGGCATCACTAGAGATTAATATATTCTCAGATTTTATATCTCTATGGACGATATCAGATAAGTGAAGAGTTTTAATTCCTTCTAAGATTTGCATCACTATAAACGCTAATATTGGTTCGGGGAAGATGATCTGAGAACCACAGGAGATACCATTATCATAACTTATCTTTGGACAAGGGGATGCTGGTATCATTTCTTGAAGTTGATGTCTTTTGTTCCTTTTAGAAGAATTAGAGTGATTATTAGCATTGTTGTGTTTAGTAGCATTCGATTCATATCCAAGAGTAGTACATCCACCTCCTCCATTCCCAACTCCACGAAATACATCAGCCAAGCTTCCTAAATCCATAAACTCTAACACGATATGCATAGCATTCATACTGGGATGCATAAACGCTGCGTACATTCTACATAGAAACGGCGAATCCAACTCAGCTAAATGAATACCGTTGTAGACATCCCTAGTAAGAAGTTGAGCTTCCTCTGAGTCTGCGGAGATATTTGACATATTAATCACTTTCACTGCTAAAGGCACTCCTGTTGGTTTATGAGTAGCTCTTAAAACGATTCCTGACGCGCCGTAACCAAGAATGTTACTGGTACCATAATTAATATGATTATTTGTAGTAGAACTTGAAGAAGTTTGACCATTACCTGTACTAGTATTTGGAGTCTGTTTCGTAGAAGTAGGCTGAAACAGTTCATATGGAGATGACATTTCTATTTCTTCTGGTTTAATAAGTTGAACAGTAGATAGATTAATTCCACCACCTAAATCATTAGTACTGTACTGCTCATACGAAGGAGTGTCTACATCATTATCCTCTCCATAATTCTTATTATGTGTGTTACTATTCGAGTTATGTGATTGGGATTCCGGTGGTGTGGAAATCACTGACGTGGAGGAACTCGATGTAGCTGAAGATGAAGACTTCATGCCAGATCTAGACTCTGAAGTTTTGCCAGACGAGGTAGGATTGTGATTTCGACGATGAGAGGATTGGTTTAACCGAATAGTATCCATCATTGGAGAATCGAGGTGCATTGTACTTTCATCGTGGAGATGTTGGTGGTGTTCCATAGAAATTGATTCTTCCTCTTCTAGTTCTTCTTCCAAATGTTCTTCTTCCTCTTCATCATCTTCATCTAGATTGAGTTGTTGTCTAATATTATCCCTGTCACTTCGCTCGTTGCTTGTATAACTACAGGTTTTGGCTAGATTATCACGTCTTATTATGAGATTATCGCGAGAGCAGATAGCTTCTTCATCAGTGAGTATATCATTCTTACCAGACTTCGAATAGGAGTCTGAACCGAAATCTTCATCTTCTGAAAATGGTATACTACTCTTTCTTCTACTGGGCTGTCGATTCGGAATGCTTCTTTTAGGACGACTTCTCTTCTTATGGGACTGCGAATGAGTTAAAATTCCACTATCTAGTGTAATATTGAGAGCAGAAACTTCGTTACTGGTGGTGTTATCGTGATGATCATGATGATTATCATGATGATTATTGTTATCTTCCTCTATTATACTATGTCCGCTACTACCTTGTGAGTTTGGTACACTTATCTCTTCTTCTTGATCGAGTAACTCTTCTTCTTCGTCTTCTGAAGTAAATTCGGATTCATCGTCTTCAGAGTCGCATGGTGGCCAACTGAAATGATTCTTAAGATTCGTTTTCTTACCAGATTTTCTTGAAGGAGGATCATGATCTTTTCGATGAGTGCTTTTTGGTTTGGATAAATTGCGATAAGGTGAAACTTTACTCTTCTTGTTACCATTACGTCGACTAGAGTCTTTGTTGTTTCGAGTAACTTCTTCATCTCTTTTCCTATCGTGATTTGTATTTCTTCTTTTTCTGAAATCTTTTCTAGTGGATTCATGTTTTGTATCTGAAACTGACTCGTGTAGCTGTCTTTTCTTAGAACTAGATTTCTTCTTTCTATTCCTTTCGTCGCGGTTAGCAGCATCTGCACGATAGCGAGCAACTTCTGCTTTAGTACGCCGCTTACTAATACTAGTTACTCCTTCTAAATCTCCGTCCGCAGAATGACGATTTGGTCGTCTTCTCTTTCGAAGATGTTTTTCATATCCATCGGAGTATGTAGCTGTCTCTATCTTCCTAGAGAAACTTACTTCATTTAAACCACGTTTAGAACCGTCAGTATATCGTTTTCTTCGACGCTGTTCTCGAATATCCGTTTGTGGATAGATATGATCTCCAAAATCGTGTCGCTGATAACGAGGCATACTCATCGACATTGCATTCAAAGTGTAGTTATTGAAGTTAGGAGGAAAAGAAAGATTTGGATTCGGATTAGCATATCGACCGAAGTTAGATAACTGCTGCTGGTGATGCTGATGCATACGAATAGGATCCATACTATGGCTATGGCTATGACTATGATAAATCCCAAGTTCCGGTTGTGAGTTATAGTGATATGGATCTGATGGAATAGACATCTGACAACCAGAAGCCGTTGGTACACGTATATATTGTGGAGTTGGATGCTGTATAGGTCTTAATCCTGCCCCCAATGATCGTGTTTTGTTTAACTCATGCCTCATACGATTTTCTTCATCATTAGGGTTCGAATTATCAATAACGGTAAAAGAATTACGCTGCTGTGGTACTTGAGGTTGTAATACCTGCTGTGCGTTATTCATATTACTAGTGTTTTGAATTATATTTTCGTAAGAATTCATCGGTCGAAAACCAGCAGGCATGCGTCTTAAACCAGGTAAACTACCAGTACTAGGTTGCTGATGATTCTGCTGTAGTGTTTCTTGTTGCTGCTGTTGAAATACTACAGGTTCACTATAGAAATGTGGAAATAATGAATCAACTCCAGGAACTCCTCCGCTACTATTGGATATTTTAGCATTCTGATTCTGATTCTGAATCAAATTATCTTGCATCGAAGCAGGTCTTTCAGGAATATCTTCAAGTGGTGGACTAAACTGAAACTCATTAAATTGTTCTTGCATCTCCGATATCTGTAGACGATCACCATCTCTTCCTAAAAGTTGTTGTTCGCTTTTTTGTGAAGCATTTCCTGCAGTTGCTTCTGGAAAACCCTCTTCTGGTGTTACCTTTAAAGGAAAGCCTTCTTCAGGTGTTATCTTCAGCCCTCCTGCTGGCGTTGTTAGTGGTAAATTCTTGCCTTCATTTGTATACAAATTACTTCCAACAGATAAATTCAAATGAGCAGAATCGCAATGGTGATGATCCTTACTTTTAACTAGTGTTTCAAAATTGGAATGTTCTTTCTGGAGAGTTTCGAATATATGATCTTCTATTTTCGGTGTAGGATTATCTGATCTTTCTGCGAAGGAGGTATCACCTAAGTCACCTAATAGATTGTCTTCATTAATTAGATTTGGAGTAATATTGTTATCCACTAAACTATTTAGTTTGCTGTTAAGGATGACCGGATCTGAAGGATGATGAGATTTGACGAGAATAGAAGCAATAGAAGGGTCTGCTAAAGGTTCTAATGCTGATTCAGCAGCGTCTTGAAGTTCTTTTGATTCAAAAGATGATCTATTACTAGTGGTTAAATGTGATTCAACTGTTAGTCGTGCATCGGCGTTTTCCTCTTCTTCATTATCACTTTTTACAGCCTGAATCAACTCCTCTTCTTTATCATCCTTCTCCACCTCCGCCTCGTCACCACCTGTACCCCCTGTATCCTTCGATTCACTTCTCTTAAAAATCGTAGCTCTCCTTTTCTTTGTAGAAACATTCGTTAAGTTTAGTTCAACACTCGGACTTGAAGGTATCTGCAGTTCACTTTTTACTCCTTCGCTAATGGCATTACTATTTCTTGCGCTAAGTATATTACCAGTCGCATTCTGATTCAAACTCACTCTACTCGACGGAGTCGCTTGCGAAACAGCACCATAGCAAGTCTCTTCTTCAATACGATGACATGGAGTGGCATGATGTAATTGAAAACAGCTTGCACTTGTACTACCCATCCCACTCGCTAGAGGTAAGATAGCCCCATCCGAATCACTATGATGCAACCCTAACGGCTTAGGAGGTCCTGAATGAGCATGTAGTCTACGAGTAGCTCCACCAAAGATAGAGCCCGCTGCAGAACTAGATTGACATCTGACCATATTGTTATTGCTTCCACCTGTACTCGATAAACCACTAGCCGAAGATGCTAGAGATGATTTAGAAGAATGAGAATTCAATAGAATTTCTGTATCGTCGTGAAACCTAACTCTAGCATGAGCGTCTGATCTTGTTCTTCTTAGAGTCTGACTACTTCGAGGAGCGGAAAGTCCACCTACTCTGTGTGGTTTAGGTACCATGGCGGTTGGCGTAGCTAGTGGGGGATTCTGTATCTGATTCTGTAGATTAACATTCTGTAGATTAACATTCTGTAGATTATGATTGACATTCTGTAACTGCGGAGTAACATTGCTTTGCTGTTGTTGTGAAGCTTGTACTATATTCAGATTGCCTTTCTCTACACCACTAGCAAGCTGCTGTGAGTTGTTGCTTTGAGAATGAGAAGCAGATGCTGTAGCAGTTCTATCAGGTGGGTAATACGCATATTGGGTATGAGGATGATGATGGTGTGGAAAGCCATAAGCATAATGTGTATGTGGATGCTGATGTTGCATATACCCATACGGCACATTCGGATTATAAGGATGAGCATGAGGATAGTGAAAAAACTGTTGAGGATGTGATTGCTGTATATGCTGATGAGGTGGATGCATAGGAGGAAAATTACTAGGATACTGATTTGATAATGGTGTTCGCATAGCGCCTCGTACAGCTGCAGGATGATGAGGTCCGTACTGAGGATGGTGCGGTTCAACAAAAAATCCACGTTGGTGTTCCATCGGTCTGAATGTATTTGGAAAATTTGCTTGTGGTTGAAGAGGAGGATTCCTTACCCTACTTTCTGAATATGCCATTCTCATATCAAGATAATCATCTCTTGTAGCAGTTTGCTCCACAGGTGTAAATGGGAAGAAACGCTGGTGAGAGTTGTTAGCATCAGTAGGATGAGAAAATGTAGGTACTAGAGTGTTTTCTGAAGGAGCAGTATTTTCGCTTAGTGCTTTTGAATTCAATGTATTGTCACTAGCCGATGCTGAAGATTCTTGTATAACACTCGTATCATTACAGTTCTTCTCAGCATTCTTAGTTTGCTCTACCTCTAACACGAATGGATTTCCTTGATCATCTTTCAAGTTTAGACCTAAATGCGCATCGGGATCCGGGTGCGGGTCGCCATAGTCAGATTCGATATCATTAGCATCATGATGATGATCACCTACTACACCTATGTCTATGTCGTCATTGATATTATTTTCAAAATTATCCGAGAATGCTTCAGATAAATTACTACTTCTAGCAGGTTTAGAAGTGGTTTCATTTTTTGTGTCTTCTATCGCTAGTGGTTGTTTCTGAGTAGAAGTCTTACGTTCTTGAACTGGTTCTATATCTTCTTCAGTTGAATTCTTTCTAGATTTTTTTCCATCTTCACCCACTACTAGTTGTTCACCAAGAAAACGATCTAAAGAATTTCTATCATGTTTACTATTAGAACTACCAATATAGCCACTCTCTTGTCCACTACTACCTTTCATACTAGACATAGTTTTCTGACTAGAGTTCGGTGGTATCATCATATGCGGTATCGGATGATGTACATGTTGTAAAGCAGTTGCATGCATTGGCATAGGAGATGGGCCATGAGACGGTACTTGCTGTGGATGTGGATGCATTGCAACCATTGGTGGATAACCCATCATCTGCTGTTGCTGAATTTGATTCTGATCAACTATAACACCTCCTTGACCACTTACAGGACGACTTAAAGAAGACATAGGTCCACCACCTTGATTGTAACTCGAACCAGCACTCCCCACCCCATCACGAATTGCCATTATAGAATTAATAGAATTAGCATGATGTTGTTGATCTACACTTGCCATATTATTATTGATTGGATTGCTTTGTTCACTTATAGGCCGGCTTATCCCTGGTATTGGAATCAAAACTTGTCCAGTTGAACCAGCACTTGAGCGTGGTGCTAAAGAGGAAATTAATGGAGTAATCTTGGGAGTTCCGGTAGGCTGTTGACCTTGTTGCTGATTCGTGATTACTTGTCCTGGATGTTGTTGCTGATGTGGACCATACATTTGATTACCATTCGTACCATTAGGAACACCATGACCACCATGACTTACGGGAGTAAATCTTGAATCCAAAGTTGGTGCATAACTTCCCACTGGTGTAAAAGGAGGAAGATCCACGGGTGTCTGTGGTGGAATCATATGAGGATTACCTATTCCGTGATGCTGCGGAATTGGACGTGGTAACGACATTTGACCTTCTTCTTCACCACCAGAACTGTAAGGATTTCCACCATATGGTTGCTGCTGTTGCTGGTTTTGATCTTGAAAATAACCTGGATGATACATAGGCGGTGGTCCATGACTATATTGATATCCAGGTGGTGGAGGAGGTTGTTGAGGATGTTGAGGATGATTTTGATAGATCGGTTGTGGTTGCTGACTTAACACTGGTGAAGCGTAAGGATTGTAATAGTTCGGTGGTGGTGGTGGTTGAACTTGATGTTGATGTCCAGGTGGTGGAGGTTGATGTCCTGGTGGAGGTGGTGGATAACTATTCGGATGATGCGCCGGATAATAAGGATTGTGATAACCAGGAATCGGTTGAGGAGGTTGTGGTGGATAATTTTGATCATAATATTGTTGATAAGCTTCAGAAATTACTTGTGATTGAGCAGAAGTTGGTCGATTTTCTAATTGTAATAAATCATTATGACTATTAGGGAAACAACTAGATAAAGAATTAGAAAAACTAGTACTACTACCTCCTGTATTATTATAATCACCTGGAGTTAAAGATGACTCATTTGATTCATCATTATCTTCCTCCTCCTCTTCTTCACTTGATGTACTAAACATCGGAGGAGGTGGTTTGCGAGTGCGCTGAATCTTATTATTTGTTAGGTTACCATTATGTTTTGATCGTGATAAAGTTTTTCCACCAGTAGTATTTGCATTATGTTGTTTAGATGAAGTAGTTTTAGAGGAGTAAGATGTAGAATCATTATCATGACTAGTACCACAAGTTGTTTGTGTTTTTTTTAATTTACTCGGGCCGGATTTTCTTGATTCTTTGTGTACTAAACTACTCTGTTCCGTCATAGCTCTTCTCATTTCCTTTTTAGAACTAGTAGACCTTTTAGGAGGATCTGGACCGTCATAGTTCTTCTCGAATTCATGTGTCTTTCGTTTTCTTTTTTTAGCAGTAGTAGCAGCTATTTCACGACGATTACTGGATACAGTAGCAGTTCCTCCTTCGTTTTGATTTCTACTTGACATGCTACCAGAATTTTTCGATTTAGATATAGTATGAGAATCCTTAACTGTCTCTACTGCAGCAGAATGACGTCTAAGAAGCTTTTTCTTATTATTACCTACTACTGCTCCTGTAGTAGTAGAACTTGAACTAGAAGAGGTATTAGGATTGATTTTCTTACTATTCGAATTAATACCTATAGCTGCAGATGAGTTTGGGTTCACATTACCTCCAAGTGATTTACTTCCTCTTTTTAACTGTATTTTGTCGAACTGTCGTACATTCCTCTTTAATGCAATAATACCATCTAGACCAATCTTTAATCCTGTTGACTTCTGATGGCAAGTAGTGTTTGTTACCTTACATTATGGTGATTATAAATCTAAGCTAAAAAATATAGAAAGTCGAAGTCAGCGTAAGCTACACATCTGCTCTCGCATTTAGATCTCCTTTTTTACTGTGGTGATTGGTCCACGTCTAAGCTACAACCATCTATATACAACATAAATAATAATGCTTTCACCAGCTAAACAAAAAACATTACAAAATAAACAAAGAAAAATAAAGTTTCAAATACCCGAACAGTGTTATTTTTTGGATTAAAAATAAAGATTCGCTCGAATGCATTAAACGACGGGCCTCCAAACACAAGCCCAAAACATAAAGTTTGAAATCTTCAAAAAGGTGATGTGGTGAATGTTCTCATAAAGTTTGACGATACACTGAAGGGAAAGATTGATGTTGAAGTCTCCTTTTTTAGTGTGGTGATTGGTCCACGTCTAAGCTACAACCATCTATATACAACATGAATAGTAAAGCCCTCACCAGCTAAACAAAAAACATTACAAAATAAATAAAGATAAATAAGAAAATGGTATCACAGTCCCTAAAATAAAATAATTGTCCGCCCTCAAAATCCTTCAAATATCCGGCAGCATAAATAATTAAAAAATCAACGTTTTTCCATATAAAATATGTATGATTTAGTGGCTTAAAATCACATGTTTAAGATTAAGGATAATTATTATATTTTATGGAGTAGTAGTACCTGAACCGCATCTTGTTTCTTCCTCGCCTCTCCTAAATTAGAAAATCCAGCACTAATTTCATAACATAATTGCTTATAAACTCCTGGTGATGAACTAAACGACCTACCTGATGGTGAATCTAAGAGAGCGCCAGGTGAGTAATTAGCTAAATTATTGACTATGATAGAATTAGTATTACTCTTGTTCGAGTTATTGGAGTTATTGGAGTTGTTACTCTTGTTACTTTTTTGAGTTTGATTCAGATTTTGGTTTTGGTTTTCATCTTCATCTTGCTTCGTATTCTTAGACTTCGTGGCGATATAAGGTGATTTAAGAGGAGACGAAGGGCAAGATGGCATGCTTATTTTAGTAGTTACTTTAAAGTTGAAATCAATCGACAAAAAATATAATAACTTAATGTAAGAATTTGTTACTTTTAAATAGAATGTACAGACTGATAATTTGGAAACGATTAAAAAATTACACGATGATAAAGTTGATAATATGTATAGGATTAATTATATCAGTATATATAGTCACTAATTATAGTCAATAAGTACACGTTAATCTACTTAATACAAATCTAGCTACTATTTTATATTTCTTACGTTATTAGTTACAGGCGATACACCTTAATTACTATAAGTATATAGTAGAAGTAAGCATTCTATCGTCTAACAAAGAAGCTTATTTTGCTTCTATTGCTTCGATTAGTAACTTTAATTATATATACAGCGACACAACAAAAAATATGCGGCAAAAGACAAAAACCGAGCTATAATACGGATTGATTGATTTAAGCGGATAGAATTAATTTGAAGTTGAAGCTGAAAAAAAGGATAGAAACTGACTAAATGTCTTTTATTATTTATCTCAATCTCACTGATTGAAAAAACAACTCGTATATTCATACTCATCGATCGATCTCGATCTCATTCATAGAAGAAAAAACGGAAAAACGAACAATGCAACGGATAAAATCCATCTTTAGACTTTAAGAGTTCACACAGAATAAGAGACAAAAACGTAACATCGTTCGCCAATAACGAATCGATCAAAAGTTAGCCTAAACCAACTACTAACTTAAATTAACTTATTAGCCCTCATCTCCATCATCTTCTTCTTCTAATTCATCATCGTCATCATCTTCTTCCTCTTCTTCTTCATATTCCTCTTCTTCGTCCTCCTCTTCTAAATCCTCTGCATCGTCATCCTCCTCTTCCTCCTCTTCGTCTTCCCATTCCTCCTCTTCGTCATCCTCCTCTTCTTCACTTAAGACGTCGTCATCCTTGATTTCTTCTTCTGTTGTGTAAGCAGCTCCAGGAAGAACCAACCTCTCTGGTAATGGTTGACCAGATTTCTCCAATGCTTCACGGTATTGTTTTCTTCTAGCACGTAATCGACTTCTTAAAGCTTTCCCAACATCCTTCAGGATATCATCACCAGTAGTCGGTATATCATCAACGGTAGCTTCGTACTTTAATCCCTCATTAATCCTCGTCACTAACTCAGATCCTATCATTCCAGTAGCTAACTTCTTCTTCCTCTGTTCTATAATAGAGATTTGTTCTATCCTCCTAAGCTCTTTATTCACATCCTTAGCAGTGTGAGGATTCGGATCTCTAGGACAATCCCGCGCCTTACAATATAAAGAGAAATTTTTGACCTAAGCCCTTACTTCTGAAACATCAAAAATCCATCATAGTTTTATTAGCGAAACAGCATTCTGGCGTGTTTTTTTATCGATTATCTACCCGCAAGGATCTAAGATTTTCAAATTCCTAAAATGTCCCTTTAAAATGTACCTTATGCCCCATCTCCTTACATGAATAACACCTGATTTTAGCATTCTTTGCCTTATTCGGAGAAGAACTAGCACCCACACCATCCTCATCCTTCTTCTCTCCTTCTTCTCCATCAGCCATCGCAGTAGCTGAAGAACGTTTTTCATCTACGATTTCATCTTCATCATCTTTCGATTCGTGTTTACTAAACTTACACCCTAGAGCTTGACTTCCCAACTTACCACAGCACCACCACATCTCACCACCAAAATCAGATTGATGTGTACGACAACTCCAATTGAAGTTTTCTGCCTCTAGGTATTCCTTTCCACAATTCTTACACGTTTTCGTCTCTTGCTCAAATAACTTCCTACGAGCACGATATTTCTTCCATCTTTGCTTGAGTTTATCATAATCTTGAGATAATTCTTTCAATTTCCTTCCTAACTTATCGCGCTCTCGGGAGAGTCTTTCCTTATCTTCATGGAGTTGAGTCATCGTGTTGTTTTGTCTACTAGCTGCATCATCCAAATCGTTTTGAAGTTTCTGACAATCTAACTCCATAGCTTTCCGCTTCGACAACAGCTCTCCCTGTACCTTCTCTAAGTAACCCACTTCTCCTACTAATTTCTCTTGATGAATCTCCAACTCATCCTTATACCGCTGGATTTGAGATAACTTCTGACCTTGAATCAACTCAGTGTATTTGATTTCATTGATGAGAAGTTTGGAATCTTTAAACAGGTTGAGAGAGGATTGTTGAGACTTATCAGTAGTAGCTCCTTGACCTTGTCCACCTACGGCTGCTGCAGAAGCTGAACTAGAAGTATTTGTATTTGTATTTGCCTGTTGTGTTTTTGTTTCTCCTTGGTTATAAAGCAGATCTCTCATTTCTGAAGCTAATACTTCGTTTTCCAATCGAGCTAAGGATGCTGTATTATCATTATCTTCTACTTGGGCTGATAGGAGTTGAACCTTTTTTTAGTTATAACAATTAACTGATAAAAGAAAATGGCTATTTAAAGGACAGTCTAGTTAAGCCACTTCAAATGTGATTACCTATTATTAGTTTGTTACTTTGGCGCTGACATTTTCTTGAGACACGTCTGTGGCACAGCGAGGACAATGAGGTTTTTGAAACACAACAAAAAGAAATGCTGGCCGCTGGTAAGGCTTAGCTTTCTAAACCTTTATAGAATTATCTTAAAGTCGAGGAAACAATACTACTATTGGTGAATTCTAGCATTTCGGCTTGAGATACTGCACTAGAAGACAAAATCCAACATTGGTTTAGTCCCAATTGTCTAGATATTAAGGTGGTGCTTATTGATAGCAACGAAACATGGACCGAGAGACCATACGGCGTCAAACTCACACCTAATACTTTTAAGCTAAGCAATTTTCCAGTGGATCGGCAGAACCCACTTAATGTTTAAAACATCTAAATATTCTAGGTATTAATATTCCAAATGAGGCTTTTTGAATCGAATGCTAATATGATGGAGCTACGATTAGATAATGGCCAACGTAGTCCAATCGTTACTCAAGATTATGGGTGACTCCTCATGATCCTTCTCCACCGCCAAGCAGTAATGATGTGAGTGCAAAAGACTACATGCACATGGTGGTGGTGGTAGATCGTGTTTGGGATAGTGTGCTAGTCAAGCGGTTGCGGACCGCAAAGATAGAGAATCCAACCGATTGTATATACTCGAACCCGTTAAGAAAATGTATAAATTAAATGACCAGTCTTTCATGCGTGCTCATGCAGCTTGCAAGAAGGAGGAGCCAGGTGTCCATAAGAAACGTACTAATTACCTAAGAGCTGTTTTAGTCTCTGAAGATGCCAAGCATGTGATTAAAAGGTAATGTATAATTTTGAGATTGTAAGAACCATTAATTTGGTGGAGGGTGCAGCTCTATAGAAGTGATAGCAATTTATCCTTTTATATCCCAGCGCCTCTTCCTATATCTGAGAAAGTTGAGAGGTATATCAAATTATACCACTCGCTGCGGTGCGATTATCAGAAAAACATATATTAACGGAGTTGTATCCAGGCTAATGGATATATTTCTACGTAACTGCTGTATAGCTGTTTACACGGGCACGGATAATATAGTGTGGCTAAATCCACAACTGTACATATCTGCCAAAGCAATAAACTACTATCTAGAGCACCCAAGCCAAAACCTAAAAAACGAAACCCGCTTTCCAAATTTCATTCCAAATGAAAAAAACCTCCTCTAGTAGTACTTTCTCCTCCGCTTCCAGCAACATTATTTTCAGCTCTTCATTATCCCTAATAACTTTCTCCCTTTCCTCCAACAATGTTCTCTTCTGTCTTTTTAACAATAAACACTTATTCTCCACTACCCTCTCCTTCTTTAATGCTTCTTGCTCCTCTAACTGGTTCTCGTCCATCTTAACCCGAGCTACCTGAGTCTTCTTCTTCACATCCGTCAACTTCTTCTGCAATATATCACACTCAGCGACAGAATTCGTGTACCTCCTCTTCAGCTCATGGAGTTCATTCCTAGTTGACATTACTGCAGTAAGTAGTGAATCAGATAGTTTGATTTCAGCGACAATACCGTCTCTAGGGATACCTCCTGCTATCAAGTTTGGGTTGAGATTGGTGTTCATTGCACTACCATCTTCACTTCCACTTCCTTGCTGTCCCGGACCAAGTCCCACCATATCATTGTTTTCGAAGAGGGGTAGTATAACTTTTCTACACACTAAACCAGCTAATTCCGGGTCGACATCTGGGAGTGGTTCCATTCTGTTTTCACCTCCTCCTCCTCCTCCGGAAGTAGTAGTGGGAGATTTAAGTTGATCAGGCTGTTGTTGAGTGGGTTGAGAAGTAGGCTGTGGAGTTGTAGTACTAGTAGGATTAGGATTACTAGTTTTACCATATAATGATTTAGGACTTCTTGGTGAGAAACCAGTAGTAGTAGGTGGTATCTGATTCTGTTGTCGTGGTGACTTAGTAGAATTACTTTTACCGGTACCCTTATTACTCTTATTATTAGGTGGAGTAGTTCCTGTAGTATTATTAGATTTCAAAGTATTATTAGCAGAATTTCCTTTTAGATCATTATTACGAGTAGAGTTAGATCCTTTATTACCTGGTGGACTTAAATTCCCTGTCGCAGCCGCCATTAAATTATCAATATTCATAGTAGAATTAAATTGTGGATTCTTATTCTTAGATTTCCTACTAGGAGATATCGGAGGTGACGGTGATGTCCAATTTTGACGACGACGTAATTCAGCCATGAACCTAGTTTATTGTAAAATTAGATAAAAATTATTAGTTAGTGCAGAACTTACACTGTCACTAGTGTCAGAAAATCAAAAATATTCACAAAATAACAAAAATCTTTATAAGTACCTTGTAGCACTTTCTCCATCTAAATCAATTAATCTAGGTAAATCTTCATAACCTCCACCTATGAAAGGCATACCAGCAGTATTTGGTTGTGACTTCTTCTGTCGAGGACTAGCTCCACCAAGAGTAGTAGTACCATCATTTTGATTTTGATTTCCAAAAGTTACACGTGCTGCACCTCCTTGTTGAGTTGAACGATGGGAAGGAGAGGACATGGCTTAACTTTAAGACTTTAATAATAACTTAGTTAAGAAAGTATTAGTAAGTAAAAAAGATCTCCTGTAAAAAAGCTAAAACACAATTATTTCAAGTATAGTAGCTCAGGTAAATTGATCTCAGCTCAGTAAACTCTGTTATCAATAGCTCTGACTTCGTGACTCGCATCTCTTAACTACAACCTCTTTAAATACCTCGTCTCATACGAACTACGACTATGACACTAATCAAAGAATAGGTTTCCTTTATCTTGTCAATACTTTCCCAATATAAACTTATACTAAAACGCCACATAGTGCGACCAAAAATAGAAATATATATGGATCCTTAAGTTACTTAATCATCAATGATGTCGTGTTATTATGAAATTGTAATGTGAAAATTAACTAAGACGAAAAAATATCCAAATCTGAATGAATAATTGTTGGTATACTTACTTATGTGTGACTTAACCTATATAAGAATAATGAATGATGAATGAATTGACCTAAAAAGTGAACGATTATTAAAATGTAGAAAACCAAAATATGTTATGATATAAAAGTAATGACTGAGAACCAAATGTACTTGTATACGTAAATATCAACGATCTATAGTAAGAACTAATGAAATCAATAATCTGTAAAACAAAAATCAATACTAAAGGTTATAACATATGACTTAAAATACTGTATACTATAGTAGACCCACCCTCCGCATAAAACTCCACTAAACGTTAACTTAACTTAACTAGCAATCTTACTTCTTCTTTTTCCCTTTCTTCTTAGGTTTCTTATTCTTCACAATAGCAGCACGATCTTGGTTACATTTCTTATCCATACTAATTAAGTTCTTAAACTTCCCCTTAACTGCAGCACCACCTCCTCCCTCACCATCCTCATCATCGTCGTCATCATCACCTTCTTCGTCCTCCTCATCTTCATCTTCTCCATCTTCATCGTCGTCCCCAGAGGATTTCTTGTTAGCATTCATACGACCAACCTAAAAATGAAGCAAACCCTAAACTTTTTCTCTTGATCCTTGCGGGTACATAATTATCGAATTTGAGTCATTCTATACGCATAAAACATAGTGTTTAAACACTATGTTTTATGCGTAGTTACCAAAGAGTCAGTGTTTTCGATCCACGTAGCAGGATTAAGAAGTTTCTCCATGTTACCAGATTTTGAACGGAGTTCAGAGATTGAGAGAGTATTCTGTACAATAAATCCACCATTGCCATCCTTCTTGGGAGCTAAGACTTCTTGGAGATCGGTTACCTTAGATTTGATTATTTTTGAAATAACTTTTTGAGTTTTGTTTTTCTGTAGAGATAGAACGTGCAAGGTTAGATGATGACAAGTAAATATGAAGGAGCGCTTAATATGTCTATCTACCAATATCTGCTCTCACAGTACTAGACAAGCTAATACAGGCAATGTTCATTGATCGCATAAAAGCATCCAGTGAATTCAAAAGCGAGGCCAGCGTTAACGGGCGGGTGGCAGATACAAATTTATTTACATAGCATCCTGTTTTTTTCTTTTTTGCAAAGTCTGATTGTGCACTTCTTTACAAGAGCAAAAGATGAAGTGACCTTAAATGTATGAACAGCGCATTAGGAAGACAAAAGAAAAGAACTAGTTTTTGACGAAACTAGTTGACTAACTTACACATCATACAAAGACTAGTGAGTGGGCGGGTGGAAAAGGAATATTTGATACACATTTTAAGTTTTTGTTCACATCATGTGTGCAACGACGAAGAAGCTCAAAAATCTAAGGATACCCATACTAAATCTAAGGATATTAATCCAACATACCTGTCTGATACCGTTAACACCGGCGGAGCATCTGTTATTCTGTCACGAAAAACTCAACCAAAACCAGAGCGGGCCCCAATTACAAAACCTACCAAACATTTTCCAACTAAAAACTAATTACCTCACTCGGTAATTCTCCTCTCCTTCCACCTCCTAAAGCACGATAATCTCTAAACATATCCATCGGTAATAATCCACGACTATTTCTCATAGCACACATTTCTAATTGACTCGTAGAACTTGCTTTAACTGGGTGTTGCTTTGGTCTCTAAAAGCTCCAAACCCTATTCTCATAATTCTCCATGCTAAAGTGCTGTTTTACATGTGTTAATCGTGAAAATTTTGCTATATTTAGAGACCCGCAATTTGCCGAAATCGCGAAATCCCGGAACCCAAAGCAACATCCAGTTAAATAATAATTCAGCTAATACTATTTCAGAATGTTCTGCTGCATAATGAAAGGCAGTATTTCCAAGTTCATCTCTAGCATGAAGAATATTTTGACACTTCTTAACATCTAAATTTCTTAAAAGAAAGGTAAGTGAACCAGAAGCGCCTCTCATAGCCGCGTGGTGGAACATAGTTCTTCCTCTAAAATCCACTGCATATAAGAATTCAGATCTCCAATAATTTGTGAATAAGTATTTGGTGAGATTGATATCGTTATTAGCCATAGAAAACATAAAGAGTGACATACCATCAAAATCTGGATTAGGCCAATTGATGTTACCTTAAAGTTTTTGATATTAGGCCAATTGATGTTACCTTAAAGTTTTTGTTTTTGGTTTTTGAAAGAATGTTTTGAGCAACGTTTGAGAGTTAGTCATTCTCATCAGCTGAAAGTGAATAAGTGCTTCATCTTAATATCCTTCTGACAAGTTATGAGTCACTGAAGGTACTTTAGCTAATGGGGTATACGATATGAGTTCAAAACGATAGCTATAAAATAACCAATACACTAAAGCGGGTGGCATACAATTTACAAAGCACACACACACACACACACACACATACTAATAGTTTTCTTTTTCCAATTTTATAGCTAAAATCTTAAGTACCACCTTCACTAATAGCTTTATCAATCCCTGGTACAGCACCTTCTTCACCACCACCAGCATCTTTCTTACTCTTTTTTCCACCTTTAAAATAAGCATCACAAGTAGAACTTTCTCTCCATAGATCTCTAGTAGCTTTTAATTCAGAAGCAGACATTTCACAAGAAAATAACATTTGCTGTCCTCCTTCAGAATCGGAACCACTACCAGCTCCTGAACTTGATCCATTCTTAGGAGATCTACCACCATTCATACCATTCATGCTTCTCATAACTACTTCCTTTCCCTCATTAATCATGAAATTCGTGCTAGGAGGTAATAGCATTTCTCTCTGAACTAATCTTCCATTATAAATACTAGCTGAACTACCTACTCCGTTATTCTTAGTGAGTTCTAAACACGATTGAGAACGTTTTATCCACTTTCTGACATCTGGTTGTATCAAAGGAAGTCTACAGTTATCTAGTTTAGTAGAGATCGATCCTTCAGTGTAATCTAATAACCTTGGGAGATCTTTGTAATTCGACTTTCCTGTAAACGGACTTAATCCTGGATTCTCTAATGCTACCGGACGAGTTAACTTCGGTTTACCACCACTACCAAATCCGTTAGAACTACCAAAAGTAGAATTAAACTCAGAGCCAAGTATCATTCCAGATAATTGAGATTGTAACGTAGAGCCTAATCCTTGTGTAGAACCATGTAGTGGACTCCCAAGACTACTTCCAGCATAAGTAGAGATTGTTCTTTGTCCCATACTTCCAAGACTACTACAAGAATGAGAATGACTCAATCCCCCTCCTAATCCTAACGCTAACTTCGCTTTCTCTTCACTTCCACCAAAAGGGACTTTATAAGGAATTCTTTGACTTCCTCCTTTATCAAAATAATAATCCGTACAATAAGAATTATGTTGTTTGAGACTAACTGTAGTATGCATTTTCTCAGTGAGTAATGCTTCATAACGTTCTTGTGAATAATCCCCCGTCCAATGAAATGGAGGCCAATCATCTTCACGTTTCCTAACTACAGTCTTCTCTTCAGCGGTTTTATCATCATCAAATCCCATCATAAACTTTGCAGCAGTACCACTACGTTTATTAGGAGACAATGGAGTCTTACCACCAGCATTCATCGGTGTTTTACCAGTTGGAGATTTACCACCAGATTTATCTTTAGGAGAAGAAGAACCTGCTAATTCCATGGTTGCATTAGAATTATAAGGAGCAACTGGAAGAGGAGGTGGTTGACCCTCTCCTCCTTCCGACATGATTGTAGTTAAGTTTACAGAAATCTAATTTAGTAGTTACCCAAAAAGTAAGATACAACAATTGTTAATTGAAATTGACTGGGGAATACTGGAATTTGGAAGAGTGAAGTTATAGAATCGTGTTTCCGTTTAGTACTTTACCCTGTACGCATTCATCTTATTATCTTATCGAGAAAAAAACAGGTTGATATTGATATTGTTCTTACATTACGAGAAAAAACACGGATTCAATCATAGAGAATACTTAGTCGTCTTGGCAGAACACACGATGTATCAATCACACTTAAAACTTAAAAAGAAGGGTATAATCTTACAGGGATTCTTTGTCCGATCAATAATTCTAACGTTAAATATCCGTATCAGTTTCAAGAAAATTACAACTATTAATTCTGTTAATCGTGTTTAAGAAAAGTCTAAAGAAAAGTACAACGTCAATAAGAAAAGTTCTCTAATTTTCACTTGTTAAATCTTAGCAATGAATTAAGGTCTACTATGATGAGTTAAGATCCAATCTGCATCATCAAAATACACATATAATATCCTCATCCCCTCAATACAACTACCAATAGCTAAAAATGCAGCACATATTGGTTCAGCTTTCCAGCTCCATTCTTTTTGATAACTAGCACTTATTCCTAAAACATAACAAAACAACATAGACATAATTGATACCCACATAATATGATTCACGAACTTATGTTCACCAGTTTCTTGTCTTGCAAAATACCGTACTAGAAACTGTAACGTATACACTCCCCCAGATTTCCATGCTAATACTTCACACATTAGAGATATTGCCTTATCTGGTTGGTGCTATGGTACTCTAAATTTCACAAGCCGCAAACCGATGATTTCCCTGTGTTAAATTAGCTATTTACACTTAGGAAATGCCTTCAAAATCGTGCTTTCGGAATGGGTCTCGAAAACCAAAATTTCACAATTTCACAACCAAAGCACCAACCAGTTATCTGACTGTTCTCTTGCTGCAATTTCTTCATGCCAAGATTCCCAGAATCTAAACTTCCTAGCTGCACGAAACATCAATATAGCAGCAGTTAACATAAGTACTACTCCTACTGCTATAGAATAACGTTGTTCACGCTCGAAATCTTGTTTCCTCTCGGTGAGTAATGCTGCATCAGCATCATCTTCATCGTCTGATTGTGATCTTCCATCTTTATTACCATATTTTCCAAATCGTGATTCTTTCCAAAAACGAGAGATTGTTAGAATGGAGGAGAGTAAGTGGGCGAAAGCCTAAGAGTTAGTTTAGGAATATACTTAGTAGTTAAGCTAAGTTAAAGTTACT
>Ga0099798_10162_pt1 | contig 21561 bp, 8 predicted proteins | sample Uncmet_Sort29A_1_FD_89870 | JGI IMG/M metagenome (GOLD analysis project Ga0099798, IMG submission 89870) | Marine eukaryotic communities from CALCOFI LINE 67, Pacific Ocean - CN13ID_Sort29A_1 | ecosystem: Environmental > Aquatic > Marine > Oceanic | place: Pacific Ocean: Monterey Bay | collected...
TTTTTTTTTTAGGGTTTAACACTGGTATTCTTATGGATGGGATGATCATTGATGGTTTTTTTTGAAAATTTTCTGTTTGTAAATATTCATTTTTGGATGCTTGTGGATGAGTCCTGGGATGAATCTGGATCATTTCTAATATGAAGACAAGTTGACAAATACATTTAACATTTTAATTTTTGATAATCATAATGTAGACCTAAGACTATTAATTCGACGTGAAGCTAATACTAATATCAGGATCGAGAAGTGAATTTTAGTCCTCACCAAGCGTCAGAGCAAGGTTTGACACGAAATTGGTTTTTCATCATGTAATTTTGACAAAAAAAACTTAGAACTGAGAAAACCATTTAAGTCTGTCATTCAGATCTCAACGGAATCTGATTACAATGGACTGACAAATTTGAATCTCAAACGACTCTGAGCCTCTGACACCTCGAGTATCAGCTACCTCGAGAACTTCAAGTTAGGACCGTATTTCCGAGTTCTCAGCGAACACCGTGACACTATTAGGTTATTACTGGTGATTGAAATCCTAAATTTTAATTTAGTAACGATTCAGCTAATAAGTAGTAGTAGTGGTGGGATTTTTTTTTTTTTTTGATAAAATCTGCCCCGGATATCGTGTTTCAATGAATCTGAATATCATTAGTCTGTCATTCAGATCTCAACGGAATCTGATTACAATTTACAATGGGACAAATTTGAAATTGTTTTCGTAAAAATGCAAGTCTGGCAGGATTCAGATTCAATTTCAAAACTTCAAGCATAGTAGATTCAGAGATACATTGACGAGCTGAACCAAGATAATTATCTAACAGCAGTAGAACTTCTACATTATCTAGCAGTAGTAGAACTTCTACATTATCTAGCAGTAGTAGAACTTCTACAGAAATTAAATTTTTGAGGTCAAAAAAAAAAGAATTCTTAACTTAGTTCTATTATATTAAAAACTTAGCCGTGTATGATTACTATTTGCAGATTCTAATTTCTGATCATGCGTCTGTTTCAACTTTCAGATGAATCAGATGACGACGAGATTTCGACATCAGATTCTTCAAGGTCCTGTGGACCAGTACTAGCGCTCTGAGTCTCTGGGTCGGAGTCTACAATAATAGTACTAGTACTAATACCGGGCGGACTTCTCCTCGGTAGATTCATGTCATCATCATCATCATCATCATCAAATGGGCGGACTTCTTCTCGGCAACTATCGATTGATTGAGTTAACGAAGGAGGTGCTCTTCCTTCGATACTTTCAATCGTTACATCTATTTTCTTCATTATATTTGGAATGTGTTCGTAAGCTTCTTCACGCAACTGTTGCGAATTTAGACTAAGTAGACTTCCTTGTGTTGATGTAACTCTAAGTTCAAATATTCGAATTGAACTTGGGACTCTCTCTATTATTCGATTCCTTAAATCACTAAGAAACTCCCTGAGAGTGGTGGAGATATCCGAGGTAACCGTAATTTGAAATTGAATTTGATTAGTAGTACTAGTAGTAGTTGTTGGCCTGGCAAAAATTTCAATGTTGAGATTCAAAAAGTTTCTGAACCACTTCGAGAACTCGAGTAATTCAGTTGAAGGTAGTGCTTTAAATGCAGCAGAATGAGAAGCGAGATGATCTAGGAGTTGAGACCAGCGGGACAAGAACGATGAACCTAAACATCTGGTTATAGTTTCAGGTGAATTGTAGCGGGAGATTCTTACCATTCTGTGCAACTCTAATACGAAACGCTGTATTCTGGATTTTAGAATTACAAAGAAAGACAGTCGAAATCGGCGCGCATCAAAAACATTGAGGAAAGTGGAAAAATCTGATACATCTGAGACTGACTCACTTGTCGTTACTGTTACAGGTTTATTAATATCTTGGTCATTGATTTCTATTCCAGCAGTTTCCAGTAAATATTGTGCGTGACTCAATATTTGAGCATGATTATTATCGACACCAGATTCTGAACCATTTCTGAAATTTGACACATTGTTATAATTAACATCAGATTCACGGTCAGTGCCGTCATTATCACTCACATCACCATCAGTGCCACCAAAATTATCTCTAAGAGGACCTGGATTCAGCAGCTGTAAATACGGTCTTCCGCCATCCACGTCCTCTGAACCCGATTTAAATCTGGATCGGTTGAACAACAGTCGGGGAGGTGGACCAGAGACTTCGAAATCAACGATGTCATCCAAATGATTTCGACCGTAGTCGTAAGCTTCCAGCCCGGATGCCAATGGAGATTCACTGGCAATGTTAGACTCATCATCTGCATTATTATTGTTTATGTCATTCAACCCCATCAATCTTTCAACCACCTTTACCCAACGCTGGCTACGAGCGTGTTCCACATGCCCCAAAACGCGATAGCAAAAAAAATTGTCTACTTTTTTCACCACCATTTGCCCGCCAGTGGGCATGTTGGGGGAAAAATAGGCTCCGAGGGACAGTAGGACTTGGGCAAGTTTGTCTTCGGGGAAATTGACATTGTTGTATCTGAGTTGTGGAAAACACGATTGAATGAGAGGAAGAGCGAAATGGAAATCACTCATAATTATAGGTGAAGGTGGACCTTCTGTATTAACTGCAGCAGCTGCTGGTGGTTGATTATCTGGTTCAGAACTTAATACTATCGGTGTTGTTTTAAAATCTCTTTCTGATGATGTTGATACAGCTTGATTAGACAATCTCGTACTACTAGTACTATGTTCCAACACCATCCATTCAGCAATGATTTTTTCTATCGCAATACCAACAGCTCTCCGCGCCGCAGCACTAGATTGAGAGACTTCTCCAGCAAGCATTACATTCACAATACCGTTGTCTTCGTCATTTTCATCATCACCGTCATCTATATCACCGTCAATCACGTCATCAATCATTTCATGTTGCCCAGATAGGGTGTTCTTCAGATTGTTAAAGAGGTAATCACGGGGATCATAATTGTCATCTTTAAACTTTAAGGGTTCACAAGATTCATGTGGTTCAACTCGACGACGTTGAGAATTACTATGTCGACGTTGCTGCTGTTGTTGTAAAATGGACTTTACCAATGAGCCCAAACCAATTATGTCAATACTAGCACTCGAAATTTCTGAGGAACTTGAAACATCTGTCAAAGAAGAGTCAGACCTCGAAAAGGAGTTGTAACTTAAACTGTAACTCGGACTCGACGGAACTTCATTGAGACTTAGTTCTGAACAGGTTGACATTGTTTCACAGGTCGAACTCAATTCAGACTTTTCAGATAAATTTGGACTTCTATTGAAATTCCTTCGATCAGATTCAATTATACGACTCGGAGAGCTTGATGAACTAAGACTTGAACCAGATCCACGATTTGAACTCGAACTTCGACACACTCTCGCACGTTTTCTTACCAACGGACTTGGACTAGGAATAAAATCCGAATTGTAGTAGCTAACAGGTGGACCAGATCCGGACGCAGCAGCAGCAGCAGAATTTGAACTTGAACTTGAACTTGAAGATATCAGATTTACAGTATTAACTGACTCTGCGAACTGGACGATGCTTGTTAAATTTAATAGCACGGTTGCGCTAAGCCTAGTAGATACATTGACAGCTAGAAAACTAATAGTAAGTTTCATGTTGTCAATTATATGATGATTTAAGAATCAAGATTATACCAGATAAACGGTTACCTTTGGCGATAGCTGGGTAAACCGTATTAGCGTAGAGTAAGTTCTTTAAATAATATTCAAATTTCAATTAATAGAAAACTGTAGTGAATTTAATTGTAACAACTTAACACAACCTATCAATAGTATTTAATTAGGTCTTACAGTTTTAATATGATTTAAATGTTAGTCACGTAACACTGCAAATTTTCGATGAGCATACTCGACAAATTTTGGAAAGTTGAAACTTGAATTTAAATTCTTGAGCAAAGACTTGACTCTGAATCTGATCACGAAAATTTGTTGCTAAGTCATAACATATTACTAAAATTCCAAAACTTTCCATATGAAGTACAGCATATTATCCTGATTTTGTGGGCATGATTCAGTACTAAGTAATAGTCCACATCTGATCTGATCCACCGATTTACAAAAAACTTAAAAGTTGAAAAATTAAATTATTTGGGTAAAATTAAAAAAATTGAAATATTTGATCGGCAAGATTATAGATATTGGTACTACTAAGTTCTAACCGGCGCACTTTCAATATTAAGAAAGGTGTAACTTTGCAATACAGTCAAGTCTAGGTACTTGATACATTATACTATACAGCGACAGTCGATCATATTATGCTTTCTATTCTGTCACACCTACAATTAATCTATTGCGATGAAATTTGTCAATGACCATCAGATGGTCCAGTCCAACCAAGAAGTGTTGGCATCATTTTAAATAATACTGCGGACAAAATTAAATTCAATATTATTATAATAGAAATTTCAAGTTACAACTTCAACAGAACTAATACCGTTTAAACTTGATGACAATGAACAGTGTCAGTGATTAGTACTACTACTAAGTACTTTAAGTTTAAAATCCAGGACATAGTAGTACTATGCTTTAACTCATTGAACTGTTACTTGGACCAGGTGTAACAGACTCGTCGAAGGGCCCACTGTTACAACTCTTCGAGTCTGCACTGGCCAGATCTACCTGAGACTTTCTACGCACACCACCACCAGCTTGCCAGATAATTGATGAACTCGACGAAGAAGATGCATAATTATAATAATCATCTGAATCTTTTGAAGAAATTTTGACAGACTGATCTGATTCAGATAATGATTCATTTTCATTTGATCCATTGTTGACAATGTCAACATGATCCTCGCTCAAGGAAACTGACGGTCTTTTCGAGGAAAGAGAAATTGATGAGGGTTTTGAACTGTCTTCCTTTTTTGAGTCGCATGGTTAGTCTACAGCTTGTTTTGAGACAGGTGGTGGTGGAGGAATTTCACTGGAATCGAACTTTTGAATCTCGGAGTCAATTATATGAATCTTCTGATCCTGATCCTGAATGTTGAGATCCTGTTACAAAGTCTTCTGAGAGTCCTGATTCAATTTCACTGGGTCGTTAATATTGTTGCGTGGTGGTGTGCTAGCTGCAGTTGTATGATCATTGACATTAATATTGCTAGTTCGAGCGGTAGTACTAGCCACATTGCTAGAATTCGGGCCAGATTGTTCAGATTGACATTGTTGAGCTGCATTTAAATTAGGTGACTTTTCCGGAGAATTATGCCTAGATTTCAATATTGCTCTTACTATTAACGATTGTTCTGCACTTGATAATCCCTTCACACTAGAAAGACTTGATTCTTTTGAATATTCAGATGCCTGTTGCTCCTGTTGCTGTTGCTGCTCCACACTGTGACTTTCTTTAGGTCCACTGTCAGAAGATGCTGAATCTTTTAAATTTTCACTGGATTCCTGATTACTACAGTTGGAAGAAGACTTAGAATCTGCTTCTTTTTCACTGGATTCCTGATTACTACAGTTGGAAGACGACTTAGAATCTGCTTCTTTTTCACTGGATACTTGTTTACTGCTGGAAGAAGACTTATCTGAATCTGCTTCTTTTTCAGAATCTTGGACCTGTTTAATTATACTGTCGGAAAAAGACTTATCTGATGCTTCAAGGACATTTTCAGATGACTCCTTATTGCTGGATGCCTGTTTGCTACTTGAATCCTCTATAACATTTTTTGAACCTTCTAAATTTTTATCCCCTTCAGCAGAATCTGAATCTGAAGATCCTTTTTTCAATGCACAATCAGAATCCAGTGATTCAGAAGATGCTTTTTTCACTGGAGAATCTGATTCACATACTTTTTTCAAGTCTGGAGACTCTTCTGAAACCACTGAGAGACTAAGATTTGATTCTTCTGACTTCGACTTTGATGCAGAATCTTGCGGAGGATTTTCTGCGCTTTTGCTATCATTAACATCCGAATCGGCGTCAGCAACAGCGCCAGAAGAATGACAAGAAGAACTTTTGTCCGAGGAAATTTCCTTCGACTTACTGTTTTCACACTTCACATTGCTAGTGTTGTTTAAATTCGAGAAATTATTATTCAGCAAATTATAATTTTCGCTATCACTCGTCGCAACACTGACAGGTTAATATACTGTATTGTGGTTACCTTCTCTAGTACTAGAGCTATCAATATTCTTCTTCTGATTCTTCTTGAAGTTCTCCTCCAGTTTCCCTCTTTTTTTCACACCTGATGTCAACGGAGCAGCCGGCGGTTTAATTCCAGCCAAATTAAACGCCACACTCGTTATGATTTTCTGTGTCTCTTGCTGTTTGTTCAGAAGGAGAGATCTCTGTCTTCTGGTTAATAAGGTTTACTAGACTCCCAGAGTGATCCCTCCAGTAGCGGCCATTGAATTTGGATCAGGAATCTGACATTGAGAAGATAGAATGGAACTCAAATCACTGTTACTTAGAAGATTCAGATTCTAAGTGTTGTTAGTACTACGTTGGGTATTTAAATTAGATCTAATAGATCTAGCACTAAGATTCTAAGTGTTGTTAGTAGCACTGATCATTTGAATTTCAGCAGCCACTTGTTGAGCTCGAGCTTGGGCTTGGGCTTGAGATCTTTTTGAACGAGTTGAAGTTGTTCCGGAACTGGCATAATTTATGGGCTGATTCAGACTTGCCAAATTTGGAGCCTGACTCGCATTGCTACTGCTACTGGAACCGTTTAAGTTCAATGTAGTAAATTTTGCGTTTGTGTTGGTATTCAACAAGTTCTCGTTTGACGATTCAGACTCCGATACTGTTGTAACAGCTGTTTTTGGACGCGACCTAGACCTAGATTTCTTTTCCTCATGACCTCCCCCTGTACACTAGTCTGGTTTTTCTAAATCATTTAACTTAGTTCTGGTCCTGGACCTAGTTCCGTACTTTTTTCTCCGAATCGTCGCGTTTTTACTATTAGATTTCTTCTTTCTTTGAAGTTTTTTCATATTACTTTCGTTCCATGATGAAGATTCAGATTCATCATTATCGGAAGAAGATTCAGATACTTTTTGACTGTCCGAAGACATTGTAACTTTATGAAAATTATTATTTTTCTCCGGTGAAGCTAGTCTCTGTTTGTTCAGTTTTTCAAGATCTAATTTGGGAATTTGAATAACGGGAGAACCAGGTAGTCTTGTTGATTCACTTGGAGCCGAACTTATTAAATTTGACTTTAAAGAAGTTTGTTTATTTGAACTAGCTGCAGCGTTCACTGTTTTTGTAGAACTTGGTGCTGCAGTGTTCTTGTTACCAGTAGTTTGACAAGTTTGATTTGACTTCTTTTTCATCGAGCCTAGTGGACGCGACTGATCGGAAATTGAATTATTATTATCTATCGCAGGCTTACTACTAGTTGCACCATTCTTCAGAGTCTTCTTATTTGAAGTTCTTGTAGAACTTCTTCCACTAGTACCACCAGCTTTCTTTGTCAAATTAGGCTTAAATTTCGTCCTTTTATTTCTTTCCACCTCTTCTGCTTCCCGCATAGCCTAGGCTAAAGCGCCATTGGGATTCACTTTACCCACCAATCTTTAAGCCGGACTCGGCGCACAAAACCCTTTTACCATATCCACAAACTCACGCTCGGAATTCAGACCCTAAGTTCTTCTTCTTCTTTTGGGATCAGGGTCAAAATCCGAATCTTAATCCTGTACATTTTATAGTTCAGATTCCCGTTCTTCGTCGCTAAAAGTGATTGGGATGTAAATTGACGTCCCACTGCCACTGCAACTGCTGGCACTACTGAGTCTACTGATAGCAGGCTTACTTAGAGCTTCTTTTTAGAAACTCGGATTTTGATTTTCTGTTGGAACTTTGGGAGGAGATTTCGACCCGAATTTTCCCCCAGGACCGCGTGGTTATAAATGTGATTAACATCCTGGACCAAATTTGAAAATTGAACCCTTAGAAGTAGTAGTCTCAGTCTTTTAGAAACTCGGATTTTGATTTTCTGTTGGAACTTTGGGAGGGGATTTCGACCCGAATTTTCCCCCAGAACCTCGTGGTTATAAATGTGATTAACATCCTGAACCAAATTTGAAAATTGAACCCTTAGAAGTAGTAGTCCGAGTCGGACTCGGAGTCGTACCATTGGGTTTAGTATTTAAACCTGAGCCTGCTGAGGTGCCAGAAGAACTTGAACTGGATGAGATGCCACTTTATTTAAATTGTGATTCTCCCTTCAAGTTCTTCTTAATAGACTTCTTCTCCGTTACAGTACTAGACTCTTTCTTCTTTTTGCTAGACTATTAAGATTCGAGTTTTTTCTTCTCCGTAGACTCTTTTTTCTTCTTCTCCGACGTTCCAACTCTTCCTCTAAGCTAGACTTCTGATTCTTGGTCTATTTCTCACCCTCCTTTCTTCCAAATGTTCAAATACCGCTCTAATTCCTTCATTCCATTCGAGGGTTCAGCACCTAAAATATCATCAAACAAATCCCTGCAGCGTCCTTCCTCAGCTAATTACAACACGTCTCTCTCCTCGTCCTCTGAGCCACGGTAATTCTGTAATTCCTGTTCAATCAAATCGAAGAAGAGATTCTTAGATTTATCACCGCCAAATCCGAATTTATCAGAAGAAGAAGATCCTGATCCCTTTTTATTAAATTCTTTTCAGATGAAATCGAATTCCGGATCATCGAGGTCAATATCGTTGAAATCGAAGTCACTGTCGTCACAGTCAGAATCGTCTTCTGAATCGGAATCTCCATCTGAATCTTCGGAATCATCATCGGAATCATCATCGCTATCATCTTCTTCCTCGTCTGACTCCTCTTCTGGAACTTCTTTGAATTGACCACGAAAAAGGCGTGGGTTGGGACCGTTGGGAACTTTGGAACTGCTACTACTACTGTTAGTAGTAGTAGTCTAAGTATTCGAAGAAGACTTCTTCATCGACGACGACGATTTTTTAGTAGTAGTAGTTTTAGACTTCTTACTCTAAGAAGACTTTGGAACTTTTTCCCCCCTCTTATTCCTCTAACTTTAAGCTTTCTTGTTTTCATTAGTACTCTACTTCTAACTAGTATTCCTCTTTCTATTTTCTTCATAACTCTGTTTTTACCGTGTTCTTATGTCGTATCATCCTCCGTCACCCCTTTTCCGAGACCTCTTCTACTCCCGAGTCTTTTTAATTTATCCAGCCCGCCCTCGCATCATATCATATTTCCTTCTCTTCACAGGGTCCTTCAGAGTTTCGTAGGCGGATTAGAGCATTTAAAAGGCCTGGGTAGCCTCCTCCTTACTTAAACTTGTGTTCGTAGAGGTGTTGAGGTGTACTTTGTCTGGATGCACAACAAGAGCCTTGAGACGGTAGGCTTTCTGGAGCTCGGCTTGGGTGGCTTCTTTGTTGTGGGAAATACCGAGGATGGAATAGAGACAGATGGTCTTTGACTTCGATTTGGAGGACATGGGGTTTTGTTGAAATTTGTTGGTGTCAAATCTGATTCTGTATTACTATTAAAGTCGGATTCTAGTGGTGCTTACTAGTAAATTGCGGCCTGTCTGTTTTAAGGTTATAATTACTGTAGTTTATTACTGTTTAAACTACAAGAATTCAATCGTCAATGTCTATTGAATAAATCTCAAGAAAAAAAAATCAATGGGTAATATTTGAGGTATCTCATATTAGAGTAACAAAGGAAAAATTTGAGAGGCAATGTATATTGGAAAGCAGTCGGAATCTAGACTCTAGTACGGTCTTAGTCTAATACAAATTTTACTAGTATTAGCAGTAACTTCTAAGAGTAACTTAGTACGTCATGTAGCAGATACAGTAATACCGTGGTAACTTGTAAATTTGATTCTCAACCTGATCCTGTTTAAACCTATTAGTCCGTACCGCAAAAAAAAAAAGAAGATCGATTTACCGCTTTCCCACTATAACCCTAGAACAATACCCCCTTGAAACTTGACAAATTTCGAAGAATCTAAAAACTTAGACGTCTATTCGTCGTAATCGTCAATTTTTGCATGTTCACACAACTTTTAGAATCTAAGTCTTGGCTATATTAATATCGTATTTGGTTATCAAATAAATTTCTATTCAATATAGACTGCATTGGCAGTTTCTCAATTTATTTCAAATGTAATACCTATGGAGGCTCTAGTGCTGATATGTTTAAATTCAAGATTCAAATCAATTCGGATTCTATATGCTTTTTTCTCGTATTATCTATTCAATTTCAAGACTCAAGTTTAAAGTATTTTCGGAAATGTACATTGGATTCACAATTGTATCATCATCTAGATTCTGAAAAAAGTTTTCAGATTGTCATTGAATTTCTAAATTCCCCTAGGGCCTAGCCTCCCACCACCATCAGATTGACCCCTAATTCCAATTAATACTACCGTTAAACTAATACGGTCCACTCCTCATAATCATTTCTTAAAATGACTTTCAAAATCCGCTTTCCCCATAGTTTCGTCCTCGCCATCCCCGTCATCACTGCCACTTTCACTCTCGTCCTCGTCGCCACTTGCAACATCATCCGCCATAATATCATCATGGCCGCCATCCCCAGCCACCACCTCCGGCTTGGATTTCAGCACGAAATTCCCCCCCAACTCTTTGATTTTGGCCTCGATTTTCTGGAGGGACTCGTTAATTCGGGTTACACCGGCTTCCTTTCCTAGAGAGGTGGTGGTGACGTCGTAATGGGGAGGGGCGACTACCTTGATTGAGATGATACCCATAGCTTCTTTCTCGGTGGATTTTGAATTCTTATCTCCTTTCTTATTATTACCCTGATTTTCTGCTGGTTTAGACTCTTTGGCAGTAGCTGCAGTCTCTTTTTCTTCTTTCGCACTCAATGCCGCAGCTTCGGCGTGTTTCTTCAAAAGTTCGTCGTTACCCTCTAACCCCGCTAATAAACTCGATTTGACCGCCTCAATTCCAGCCTCTTCAAAACACGAAACTTCAATCTTCGCCTTCAATTTCATCGCCTGCGGCGTCAGTTTCTTCTCTATAATCAAATACATATCCTTTTTTACACCGTCTTCGATCTCTAACTCTTTGAAAATACCAACGTTCCTCGTGTTTATGTAGGCTTTAAAAGCATCGATAGCGTGCCCATACTGTTTGTACAACGGCCAAGAAACCTTGGAACAAAGTTCCTCCATAGGGACGTTGTGTTGACCAGATAAGTGTCTAAGAGTAGACTGAACTAACTTAGATTTAGCGTAGGTTTGGACAAACAGATTTCTATCCGCTGCTTGAACTCTTCTTCTACTGAGATCGATGTAGCCTTTAACGGGTTCTACTCTCAAAACCACGCAAACAGCGAATTGACCCGCTCTAATCTCTTTTAACATACTTCTGATCCGTCTCGTGCTCACCTCAGAAAACAGAATCATGCCCTCGATTCCGGAATACTCGCACAACTGCACGTACGCGGCAGTATCAGCCACTCTCATTACCTTAACCATAACCAGGTCGTTGACTTGGGGAAGAGGTTTTTGGTAGAAACGGGTTTCCTTGTTTCTTTTGAAGGCGGAGAGTAACTCCTCTTCGGTCATGTTTTCGATGTCCTCGGCAGTGGTGGGGTCGGAAGACATGATTTGGCAATGGTTTTTGTTAAGTTAGTACTAAAACTAGTTTGATATTAAATGATTTGAAATCTGATACTAGATTCAATATTAGTGAGTTACAAGAATCAATTGAGACTCTGAATCAAGACATTGCCATATATTAGGTTAGTTAAATCAATGAGATTTGAGGCTCGGGATAATTATGGATGGATTTTTATGGTAAAGTTTGATGTCATGGTGCTAATTTTGGTGGAACGTTTTGAATCAGGATGAGATTTCTTAAGAAAAGATTTGTGACAAGACTTCTGACTTAGAATCTAGATAGGATCATGGATGAGAAAGAAAAATTTAATGTGACTTTTTTGAGATTCTTGAAGTTGATGCACAATTTAGATTCGTTACGGCAAAACACCAATGCTTGAAACCGACATAGAAATTGAATTTTGGAATCCATGGAATATCATCTGCGCACCAAATTCAATGTAAAAATCTACAAAATTTTCTCAGAAAGTCCACGAAGTTCCATAACGTTGAAACTCAGGTTGAACTGAAATAAATTTCCCTAAGGCTATGATTATCCTATATCATCAAAAGTTTCAGAAACCATCGTGCTTCTATACAATCTCCCTCGAGTCCTTTCCAGCACAACGTCCTTGCCAATCTGTTTCCACCCCCACTCCTCCTTCAAAATAGGTCGCTTATGCGGCGTCAGGATTAAAAAGTATTCAATAAATCCAGACAACTTCCTTGCTAACATAGGTAGGATTTGTTTCGGGTCAGCTAGATGGAGAGCGTAGGAACAGACAGCCAGGGTGATTATAGGAGGTCCACATGTAGACTCAGAGGGATTTGAATTACTGTCAGACTTGTTTAGCATAGACTCCATCCACTCCGAGTACACACTGTTCTCGGCCACTATATCCTCGAAAGAAAGTGGTGCACAGGACAAACAGTTGTGAAAACGCCGTTGGAAGGCTTCATGAGTGAAGGGGTCGGACGCGAAAAGACGGATATTCCTATGTTGCTCTGAACGTCGGAGAGTCTGATTTATGAAAGTGGAGAGAGAATCAGATAAATTTTGGTTGACACCGTGAGGTCCTGAGTGTTTGCTGGACTTTTTCTGTGTAGCCTTAACATTAGATTTAGATTTGGAGTTCTTGTTGGATTTACCAGTGTTTGCGTGACTAGCATCATTCTTGAATCCCATCTCTTTTTCCAAAAATTCTAAAAATGCGTTGGTTACTTCCCCGTTTCCGGCACTGAAATCCAGAAACCTAAACTCAGTGGTAGTAGTACAATTCAAGTCAAAATTTACATGCCATTTGTCACTGTCAGTTAAACTTAATACAGCCGAGTCTGAAGGTGATTTGAAATACAAAGTATTCGAATCAATTACGTTGTCAATGTCACCGTGATTATTACCTATCAAATTTCCACCTTCAGATGCGTGGACAGATTCCAGCTCTTTTCTCAACGTCGGCGTATCAAGTTGCGTTGTCATTGAATCTTCACTCCGAGTCGCCGTCGGACTCGATTCTGAACTGTCAGAAAGTACTAGTTTAACTTTTTGCCCCATTATTTCCCGCAAACAAAACCAAAAAAGGTTATTCACACGCTCCTCATGTGGATTTTCATAATAATTCGACCGATAGTAGTCCGCTACTCCGTCGGACACATAGTGGGCACGGATGCTGGTCATTTTTCTTTTTTTCTTTTTGTAATACTTATAAGTTATATTAATGTTGGCTACATATTAATAGAGTCTACCTAGTACCTGTCAATCGGTTGTGTTGTTATATAGGGTGATAGTCGATGATAGTACAGGGTGATAGTCGATGATAGAACAAGTTAGTTTTCGGGGTAGAATTAGAAAATGGAGATTGTTATGGGCCTAGGCCTAAATTGAAATAAATGAGGAAATTTCTTGAGAACATCGTTGCTGAGATCATTTTAATATATTTTTTTACGGTCGGTGTTGTTATGGCGTAAATTATGGTAATTCTTTGGCGCTCGAGTAAGTCGAGTAAGTTGAACAAACGACAATAACTTAAATTGAAATTGGATTAACTGTTTTAACAGTTTCACATTCAGTGTAACGGGATCTTACTAGCAGTAATACATTGCTTTGAACCAAATAAATTTTTCATCAAACTTGAATGAATAATGATAAGTGAGTCTTTTTTTCTGGGTTTTCCTAGGACTAAACTAATTATAAATCAAAATTCGGGCCATTCTAGGTTCTATTACTAGTAATACTAACTTCTTTTTCCAGCTACTAGCTAGTTGTTTTCGAAATTTTAGTTTGAATGATAATCTAGTTACTGTAGTGAATAATTATTATTATTTATGTAATCTAATATTACTGTAAGAGGGGACTTTGGCCCCAAAATATAAATCATATCTATATTAATAGTAATACTCACCCACCACCGCCTACACACTTTGGACCTTTTCCCCTAAATACTCACCCAACTGGCCTGATGTAAAAGTTGAATGCGCCAAATTCCTTCTCACGAATTTTTTTCTTACTACAAATCTCAACATCCTTCCCATCCACAACAATATATGCGTATTCAATATACTCCGCTTTTCGATTGTCATCATGCCATACCTGACTATTAATTTCATCGAAATATATTTTCACATAGATATTCGGTTGAACCTCAGCGTGATCTGGCAAAAGGACATTCTTAAGCTCCACAAAGGGTGTAAAACTTTCGTCATTTGACACTTTTTGTTTCTCAATGTCATGATTGTCTATCGTGTGTCTTCTGCCCATAATGTTAACAATCGAGAATGTTTGTCTCTGGAAGGTCTCGATTACGTTGGGTTGGTTGGATAGATTTTCAAAATGCACAGAGTTTAGATCGATTTTAAACTTTGCCTGAGTCCCAGGTCTATGCGTGTTTTCGACTGCAAACTCTTCCCAAAAAAAGAAGGACTGCAGACGTTTAAAATCAACGAGTTCATTCGGTTTCGTTTCTGGTTGTAGTGGGTGTCTTACATTTGGAAATGACGGATAGTAGAAGTCTGGTCGTGTGTTAGTGGTAACAGTATCTGATTGAAGTTCCCGACCCTCGGCCAGAATTGACAAATTGCTACGAGGTTTCAGAATACTACTCAATTTTTTTTCTGAATCGTTTGATATTAATGCTTTATCGCCGTCGCTAGTAAACGTACACAACTTTCTGTTTTGTTCGGAATCAGCCTGAGTCTCGACGTCGACCTTCATTCCCGCAAAAATTACACTTAACAAGCCATTAATTCCAGTAGCAGCTGCGAATTTTGTTTGATTATCCTGAGTGGAATCTCTAATAGCTTGGATCACTACTTGGTCCTCACGTTTATTCAGTTCCTTGTTCCAAAACGGGTCGACTTTTCGATAGTGTTCCTTCATTTCTATCAATTTATTGTCCCTATCCAAACGCGCTGTTTCTAATTTATAAATGATACATTTTGTAACAGCATCTATCATATTACCAACTGATTCAGCAAATTCACCTGGCGGAACATCATTGATATCAAATGATGATCCAGATCCAGTTTTTTCAGAGAGTCTCTCTAATGCTTCGTCAAAAGCTTCTTTTTCTTCCCCATCCGGCTCCAGTTGAAACTCTCCTGGATCGTACAGATCAGAAATTTCGGTATAGAGAGGTTTCACCTCGTTTAAAAAAAAATTATAGATGAAGGTGCGATCATCAGGGTCTGTGATATCAAGATCATGATTGACAAGATCGGGAATCTCTATGGCGAGATCTTTTTCTTGCATAAAACTATTGAAAATGTAATCCTCTAATTTAACTTCATATTCCTTTATTTTTTTCTCTAAAGAATCCAGATCCCACTGACTCTGAAAATAATCATTTAGACTAACAAGATCTCCCATCTTATCATTGATACCACGAAAGTAGAACTCTGATTTGTCAGAGAAAGTGACCCTGCCAGTACCACTTTTTCGACGATTTTCTAAAACTTCCTCAAATTTACTCTCTCCTTGTTGACGCGATGCCTCATAATCTTTTATAACTTCTCTCGCCCAATCTGGGTTCCCTTTCATGTTAAATTCTTTAGCACCCTTAGTATAATGCTGTTGCCATTCTCTTTCCTTCAGAAGTTTCTCATCGTGAAAAGTACCTTCAGGATGACGTAGCATATCAACGCGATCCGTACTCACTTGGCAAATCACGCCCCCATCAATAATAACCCTGCAGGGAATACAGTACTTTTTAAACTCCTCATCAAGATCATCGTGTTGCTTTTTCAACATTAAAGGGAGGTCTAAGTCATATTTTTCGCCGGGCTGCTGGTTTAAATTAACGGACTGAGCTTTGAATATCTCTATGATGATGCGAAACATATGCTGGACTTGAAGCGGACTCAAATTTAGAGTTTGTAAGTGAGTGGCAGTCCTAGACGCCCACAAATTTGATGGGATAGTATCGCCGTTTCCGGAAACCGTAAGGCTGTCAAACTTGGCCGAAAAACCTAAAGTGCCAAACGCCCCTGGACGGTCGAAATCTTGAGTAATTATAGTGTCTGAATCCGGAGCCTCTATCTCCTTCGGAGATTGAATCGGAATCTCACCATTGGCCTCGGCAATTTTACTCTTCCATAAATTTAAATTTAGGATAAACTTAAAGGAAAAATTCTGCGGCGTGTTTACTAGATTCAAAGTTGGACCAAAGAGAAAAAGTTTTTTTGAATTTTGATCTGAATCAGCATCATCTGAAATTATTTCATAGATTAATCTAACCCTTGATAGATTCTGACTTGTACTACTACTAGGATTTCTGTAACTACAGATAGGTTTATTTGAATTTCCAACAAATTTAACAAGAAACGTCATAGGCTCCTCGTAAACATCTGAATCTGAATCTGATTTAAGACGAAATGAACCTTGCAGACTGGTGAAACCCGTATTAGAGTCCAATTTGAATTTCCCAGATCCGACAGGTACGGCGGTGTTACTGGTGACAGAGAATTGAGAATCCTCAATTTGAAACTCTTTGGTAAGTTTACCATTGGCACAAGTTGAATGATCTCTACAATTAAAGTGACCACCAAACTCTACTAGTGTTGGCAAATTTGGACCTGGTGAGGGTAACCCCAAATCCCTGTGACTGAATTTACAATGCACAACTGTAACAAAATTATTGTTGCCACAGTTGGCGCCGACATCTGGCGTTACCGTAGAGCCTGAAGTTCCACTACTACTAGTACTACTAGTACTAGATGTGCCAATGTCACGCTGACAACGATAAATTTCATCATCAAGCCTATGACCAGACTGAGATGCATGTGGACTCAGATTAGCACCGATGGACCTACCATGGGGCCGGAGCTTAATACCACCAACAACTGTATTGATGGCGAGTAAATTGAAGAATTTTTGAAACATTGTGGAGAATTTTATAATATGGAATTTTGTAAAGTATCTGGTATTTAAATTTTAAATGGTATTAGATTTGTACTAAATAGTAAATAGTAAAACTGTTACTGTGACTGTATGACAAACTTTTGTTCACTGCAGCTGTTTATTTGGTAGTTGAAGCCTGAAGGAAATTTGATTAACTTTAAATAGATTCTGATTCATGATTCTTTTAATAGGAAATAATTTAAGATAGTGGAGATTGTTATGGGCCTGGGCCTAAATTTAGGAAATTTCGTGAGAACGTCGTTGCTGAGATTATCTTATCATTTTTATTTTGGTGGTGTTATTATGGCGCTGAAATGATAATTCTTTGGCGCTCGACGAGTATTAGTTGAACAAACGACAATTATAACTTTTGAAATTGAACAATGAATTAACAACTGTTTCAGTGACAGTTGTGAGATTAGGTTGTCTAGTCTATAGAACAAAGATTGAAACTTTCTTTCTTTCTTTCTTTCAAAAAAATAATGATTACAATCAGTCCATCATTATTGCTCCGACACCTTGATGTCGAAGCAGTGACCACCTACGTTGTGGTATGCAAACAATACCTCACTAAGATAATTAGCTAGTTATCATTGCTAAACAAGAAAGTTTTTTTTAAAATCGTGTTTGTAGCAAGAGAATTTCAATGATTACTTCTTTGAGATTGTTGTTTGAATCTGTCAACAGAGCTTTATTATCGTCATAGGAGAGCATTTTTTTTTTTTGTAGGATACTGCAGATGCAGCGAAATCGATGATGACAGTAGGAAGGCATTCTTTGAGACAATACAGCTAACGTAGTCTAGGTTCAAGTAAAATGCAAGAGTTAACCAAGATAAACACAAGGTTTATGTTATTACAAATATGTAGTAGTTATACTGAGAATTCGTATTTATATCGGTGTTACAACAGTACGGTATCTTATTAAACTTAAGTAATCCATGACAATTTTTCTAGATAGTTTCATCAAACTTGAATGAATTTTGGAGTCTTTTTGATACTATCAAAGGTGTACTTTCTAAATTCTAATTAATAATTATAAAGGAAAATTCGGGCCATTCTGGGGTCTAACTTAAACTAGCTAGTAACTTTCGAAACTTCTTTCTAGCTATCTCTGTCTGTTTTCGGAATCTTAAAGTTCTTTTGTCAAATTTAGTAGTGAATTATTTCTGTTAAATCTAATCTAGTAGTAGGTAATTAGATCTGTCATACTCATCTAATAGTTTAAAACAACAACAATTATAGCGGACGTTGTCAATCCCAAAAAAAATGATTATCATTATCATGTCTATAGTACTATTGCCCACCATCGTCACAGTCTATAATAATACACTTGTGACTTTCCGCATTTTTTTTTTTTAAATCCTAAATTCTATTTTCTCCCCAAACCATATACTCAGACTTCAGTGCTCACCCCAAAACTGGCCTAATATAAAAGTTGACTTCGCCAAATTCCTTCTCACGAATTTTTTTCTGTCCATGAATCTCAACATGCTTCCCATCCACAATAATATACATCTGTTTAATAATATACTCGGGTTTTCTATCGTCTGATTCATGCCCTGGCCCTTCCTGATTGAAATCTTGAGGAACTTTATCAAAATATATTTTCACAATAATATTCGCCACACCATTCTCACGAATCCTAAACCCCAGTCTGGAATCAACAGTTACAGGAGTCTGACGATTACTAAGCTTTATAAGTGGTTCAAAACTTTCATCATAGATTTTTAAAACTGTAGACTTAGTTCTATTTTGCATTGCTTGTTTGTATACTCCTAACAATTTCTCATGTTTCTGAATCGTGTGTTTTCTACCTCTAATGTGATCAATAGAAAATGTTAAATCTTTCTCTGAGTTTTCAAAGAGTTCGATTTCCTCGGGTGTTAAGTTAGATTTTTCTTGTAAAACAGCACGGTTTAAGTCGATTTTATACTTTGGCACTTGATTAGACTTAGTAGTACCAGGCCCACCTCTATTATACCGTGTCAAGTAATGTTCGACTGCAAACTCCTCCCAAAAAGAGAAGGACTGCTGACGTTTAAAATCAATGACTTCATTCTCTTTAGTGTCCGGCTGCAATACATGTCTTTCATTTGGTAATGATGGATAATTATAGCCTGGAACTGTTACTCCTGGGTTATTAGGATTGTTGTGATTCAAATTGCTACGAGGTTTCAGAATAGATTTTTTTTCTCTTGACAATGAATTTGCTTTAATATTGGTACCACTACTAGTTAACATTGTCAAGCACAATGTCTTTCTCTTTTTTTCAGCCGCTGCCTGGCCCTCACTCTCATCATTATCAAACTTCAGTCCCGCAAAGATCACACTCCACAAAACGTTGATTCCACTAGCAGCCGCAAATTTCGTTTGATTCGCTTGAACGCAATCTCTAATCGCTTCTACCGACACTGAATCACTAACAGTTACTGTATCCTCATGTTTTCCCAGTTCCTCATTCCAAATTTTACAGTTATTACAGTACGGATCTACTTTCCTATATGCCTCTAAAACCTCTTGCAATTTTTCATCCCTTAGTTTTGTTACTGTATCCAATTTAACAAGAATCTCTTTAGTAACTGCTTGAATCATCTTCCCAATTCCTTCAGATGATGATCCAGAGATTCCGATTCCAGTAATTTCCGAAAGTCTCTTTGATGCAGCTGCCTTTGCTGCAAATGCTTCATTAAATTTAGCTCTTTTTTCTTCATAATTAATAAAAAGATCGGAATCCAGTTGTTGCAACTTATTAACGAAATCATCGTAGAGATCGGTAAACTCCAAATAGAGAGGTTTTACTTCGTTTAGAAAGAAATTATAGATGAAAGTACGGTCATCAGGGTCTTCGAGATCAAATTCAACCTGAATATCTTGATCATTTAAACCTGGGATCTTTAAGTCTTTTTCTTCCATAAAACTATTGACAATGTAATCTTCTAATTTAATTTGGTATTCCTTTACTTGTTTCTCGAGAGAGTCGAGGACCCATTGAGTCTGAAAAAAATCATTGAGAGTAACGAGATCTGCTGGACCAGCCTTATCATTGTCAATACTAGTATTTAAACCATGAAAGTAGAACTCTGTTTTGTCAGAGAAGGTCACTTTACTATTACTACCACTTTTAAAATTTCGACGTCGATTTTCTAAAACTTCTTCAATAGTAGTAGTACTTTCTCCTTTATTAGAAACCCTTGAATCACGCCATTCATTATAAATTTCATCATTTTTAATAACTTCTTTAGCCCATTGTTCCCCCCCTTTCATAGAACATACTCTACCAGTCTTGATCTTAGTGTATTGCTTTTTCCATTCTCTTCCTTCTAATTTCTCAAACTCTCGAAAAGTCCCTTCAGGATGGCGCTGTTTCTCAAGATGATCTGTGGAGACTTGGCAAACCACACCGCCACCAGGTGGACCATTAATAACCTTACAGGGAATATTGTACTTTTTAAACTCCTCGTTGAGATCAGCGTGTTGACTCTTCAACATTGAAGGGAGATCCAAGGTCTCTTTTTTTTCACCAGGTGCGTGCTTGAAGATCTCAATAAGGATTCGAAACATATGTTGGACTTGAAGCGGAGTCAAATTTAAACTCGTTTTGTAGACTTCAACTTGATCATTGCCTTCAGTAGAACTACCGATAGTTAAATTTCTCGCCAACATTGATGTCAAGTAATCGCCGGTGGATCCTCCAGTTACTGTAAGGCTGTCATTGAACTTGGCCATACCTTCATGGATTTCCTCAAGGCTTGTCGGATCATAGAGTGTAACAATAGAGGGAGGTACGGTAGGAGTAGTAGTTAGCAAGTCCGATAGACTAGGTAGTGTAGTTACAATAGAGGGAGTTACAGTAGGAGTAGTAGTAGTAGTAGTTCCAGTGTTGTAAATTTCTGATACTGTTGTCAAATGGGGATTCAGAAAAAGCGGTGCATAACTGTCTAATGGTGTCCCTTCGTGAGGAGTTACTCCTCCATTAATGTATTCAATATCGATCGGCTCAACCTCGAATGGGAGTCCAATGGAAGCAGGAAACAGCCTTTGTAGTTCATAAAAGTTTCGAAAACTCTCTGGATTTATCATCAAATTCGGTTTAAAACAACCGATAAAAAACCAATTGCGCATTTCCGTAGTCAGATATGGACCTTGTACAATATCGTTCTTATCACGATAAAACCAGTTTTGTGCTAAAAAACTGACTACTTTATCTGCATGAGACTTTGTGCCAAACGCGCCTGGGCCGGAATCTTGAGTAACTGTGTCTTCCGGAGCCTCGTCGTCAGCATGATTGCGACTACTACTATGATATGCAGCTGCAGAAGTCGACTCCACTTTTTCCCCAGGTTCTTTGGTTTCTTTCTCATCTGATTCTTTTTCGAGTCTTTCTGATCCACACCTCGAACTCTTTTCTGAATTACTCCGTGAGGAATTTACTGAATGAACTGTCTCCTGATCTAACCGAATTATATCGATTCTCGGTAGCTTCGGACTAGTTACAGTAGGGTTATTAGTAGTACTAGTAGTTCCAGTGTTGTAAATTTCTGATACTGTTGTCAAATAGGGATTCAGAAAAAGCGGTGCATAACTGTCTAATGGTGTCCCTTC
>Ga0099798_10163_pt1 | contig 21520 bp, 13 predicted proteins | sample Uncmet_Sort29A_1_FD_89870 | JGI IMG/M metagenome (GOLD analysis project Ga0099798, IMG submission 89870) | Marine eukaryotic communities from CALCOFI LINE 67, Pacific Ocean - CN13ID_Sort29A_1 | ecosystem: Environmental > Aquatic > Marine > Oceanic | place: Pacific Ocean: Monterey Bay | collected...
ACTTAACTTCCTTCTTAATCTCCTTAATGAGTTTACAATTCTTTGCGAGTAATAGTGTATTGTGGTATAATTTAAAACATTTGTAGGTAGTATATGAAAAGTACCTACGACACATTCTTTTTTTTTACCATTGTTTATTCTATTTCTTTTAAACAAACCATTCTTCTCTTAAGTTAATACCAAATTCTAAAGTGTGCATTTTAATTCAAAAAACATCCAATTATTCTCGATAAAATCTTCTAGAGTACATGAACATTAGTATCGTAGTATCGTTTAATTAGTATTTCTCTAGGTTAAAGTACAAAGATAGTGAGTTATCCACAAATGAGGAATAATGTACTGTACGCTGCTAACTAATGCGCTTAATACTTCTGCTTTGGAATAGGATTTTCATTTTCTAGTCCTGTATATATATCATCTTAATATGTGATATATTGATTATATTATCCAAACTATTCTAAAATAATCCTAACAACCTATAACAAATCCAATTCCAATTACACTAATATACTAAGGTAATTCTGATTCTGAGTCGTCGAAATCTATTATATCATAATTGTTGAACTTAAAAAAGGAAATCATTATTATTAAATTATTCTTATTTATTATAATCAATATTATTTCAACTCTATCTATTAATATTATACGATTAGAGACAAAAATGCACCCACCTACACACGCAAACCTCAACTTGAAGTCTTATTTTTTAAAAAAAAGTTTTCTTGTTGCTTGATATTACTATTCACTTAACAATTTCTTGCATGCTTTGGGTTGGAAATTGAAATTTTGGTGTTTCTGAAAGAGAAATACTAGTCGTATAGTATATATCTCTTTTCCTTCGCTAAATATTACTCTTCGCTTAATATACGCTTAATAATCAGTTTTTCGGAAAATACCATTGACAATTTGAATTAAGTATAGAAACTCTTTTGACTAAAATGATAAAATTTATTGATAAATTTAAAAAGAACCTTATTATTAAAGAACTAGAACCTTATTATTAAAGAACTGGTAATAACGATTTGACAATGGATGACATATAATCTAAACTAACTGTATCTGTGGTGTTGAAATCAATCTTTTTAACATAACATAATAAAAAATTTAATTTTAACAAACTAATATTTTCCACCTAATCTTAGTCTTACCAACCCTGGTAACCGTAATTCCCTCCTCCTCTATCTCTTCCACCTCCTTTCCCCTTCCCTTTCCCACCTCCTTTCGAACCTTTTCCTTTCCCCTTCTTACCACCATCACCATCTTCATGTTTAGGTTTTAAACCAGAAATTAAACCTAATTTAAAAAACAGCAGTTCCCTAAACTTTTTCTCTCAAATACCGGATGGTGAAAATAGCGAAAAATGACCGAGAATCGTTGAGAATTCGCATGAAATTTGTTATCAAAATTGAATATGATAATCGAAGTTATTTTAAGTACCTAACTGTAAGTTTCTCTGATGTTGTGCCCACATTTCTTCACCAATTACTGGACGAACTTCTTCTTCAGATAGATACTTCTTCTCAATCAACGCGAATAAGATATGACGACCATAAACTTGCTTAGCTAATGTTGCTAAATTAGCTTTAAGGATGATGAATAACTTCTCTCGAGCAAGTAACTTATTTTAGAAAATAAACAACAGTCCAGAAAAAGCTTCCGATACCGGCTGCATAAATAAAGAATCTGAACGGTTCTAGAGCTATTTCTACATACAAAATCATTAGGTTTCTAAGCCTCTGCAATTCTAAAGAAGAAAACCTTGTAATTCTAAGTATAGACCTTATAATTCTAAGGAAGATTCTTTAAAATTAACTTCTAAGTACATCTCTCTCGTCAACACCTTCTTGTGCTGCTGCGTTCATCATATGTTTTGCTAATTTCAACATAGCTTGAATAATGAAATTTCCATATCTATCTTTAATAATCTTTACTAATGGTGTAGAATATACTTCCTTTAAATATGCTTCACCACAATCTTTCTCATCCAATGATACATTACTATGAGGTCTAACGAATTCCCTTAACAATTCTACTCTCTGTTTCATCGGTAGCCATTGTCTAGTATCTTCTAAACCTTTCTCTACCTGGGTGTTGCTTTGGTCTCTAGATCGCGTAAAACCTATTCATGCTAAAATGCTGTTTTACATCGGTAGAACGCGTTTTTTTTGATATATTTAAGAACCCGCAATTTGCCGAAATCCCGGAACCAAAAGCAACATCCAGCTACATCTTTACTTCCTCCACTATTCAGCATCTTCTCAACTATATTAGACGCGAACTTATTCGTACTGAATTCGATGATGTTATCGATAATAACTTTCAGAATTTTCTTTTTGTGTCGAACAGAATTAAATTTTAATCCTCCTTTCATATGTCCAAGAATTTGATCTTGATTGAGTCCAGCATTAGTATTCGAAGCTTCACTAGCTCCAGATATTGCACTAGCAATACTACCACTCGTTGTAGAAGCTTTCTTATGGAAGTCTTGATCATCAGATTTTGTACTTTTTGTATTCTTTGAACCTTCACCATCAATTGGCACATCAGAAATTCTTCCTTGTATATTAGTACTACTTGGAGGTTGATCAGGTGATTCCCCAGTTCTTATTCTTCTTCCATCTGCTGTCCAATAATAATTCGAACCATTCGCAAGTATATGTTGCATAACATAATTCCCGTACTTATCAAATAAAAACTGTTTAATATCACTATCTTTAGCTTGTTCTCCAGTGAGTTCATCATAAATCTTCTCCACTATATCATCAGGTAAACATTCAAACATCTTCTGTAAAACCCTGCAACCATAACTATGTGTAGATAAGTAGAAGAATCCAGGTTTACGAGGTGCAGCAAAAGCATCATAGATGAAGACACTTTCTTTCGGTGGAAACTGTTCTAATATCTTCTGTAGAACATGATTGGAATTACTATCTTCTAATAGACTTGCCATGAGTTGTGGAAAACATAATCCATTTATCAAATGTTTCTTATCCTTTATATTAGCCATAGACTCAAGAGCTGCTTGTATCACTCGACAACCATAGAGTTGGAAACATAGATTGTAAACATTCGACTGCTGAGCCTGCTGCAATGTAGTAACTAGGTTTTGCTTTGGTCTTTGAAAATAGGGCGATTTTCTCTAAATTTTACACTCCATAGTCATAAAGGAAATTTGATGCTTTTTACTTAGGAAAACGTGCATTTAGACAGCTCCGCAGCCTCCGCGAATTGCGAAGATTCTGAAAATACAAAAATACGGAACCAAAGCAAAGGCCAGGTAATCTCTTGTTCACCAGCTATTTGTCTGATTATAATCCTCTGTTGTTTAGGAGTTCCTTTCTTTAGGAGTTCTTGAACTACATAATTGGAGAATGAATCTTCAGTTAATGGCCATAAGATTGGATAACAGAGGGAATAGAATCTATCTAGGAGATTTGCTGCTTCACGAGATTGTTTAGTGCCATGAGTTCCTAATTCTTCATTCACGTATTCTCCTGATTTTGTTGTACCAGAAGCTTCAGCTGAGAGACGTTCTAATTCTCCTTGAACAAACCTTGATCCATTCTGATCACAACAAACACTAAGAACAGCTTGATTAGTTACAACTACTTGTAATGTATATTGCTGGGCTGTTTGAAGTTCTGGATTGTAATTAGAACTTATCCATTGCCAAAACTGACGCATTTCTTGTGATTCTGGACCTACTTTATCACTTCCTTGCCCACTAGTACCTTGTTGACTTTGTTGCTGTTGTTGATGTTGGCTTTGTTGATTACCATGTTGTTGATTACCATGTTGTTGATTACCATGTTGTTGGTTACCAGATGATTCAGAAGCTTGAAGACCACCATGTTGTTGCTGTTGACCATGTTGTTGACCATATTGTTGGTTTTGATTACCTTGATTACCACTCCCCATACTACTTGGTCCACCCCAATTACCATACTGATTACCATGCTGATTCCAACCCCCAGTAGCACTTGAATTACCTGAACCTCTATTTTGATTACCTTGTTGTTGAGCGTATGCTTGTTGTGCTTGAGCTTGCTGTTGTTGTGCTTGCCAATGTTGATTATAGATATTAGCTACCATTTGTTGTTGATGTTGTAAGTTTCCACCTGCTGCTGCTGCTAAAGATTCATTAGTAATTTGTCCTTGTTGATTAGCTCCTTGTTGTATCAGGTGACATTTTCTATTAATTTTCAGCTTTCGAGACCCCCCTTTCCGGAAGCTTCAAAACGCTGTTTTTCAAGGCTTTTTGCATATATAATCCTTTAGAATTTTGAAGTTTTCAAATATTAGAAAATGTCACATGATACCTTGTTGATTACCTCCTTGTTGTGATTTCCTTCCACGTCTACTTCTTCTCTTTGATTGACCAGTAGAAGATCCACCTTGTAAACCAGCTTCTAAACTTAAACTACCATCTTGCCCAGTTCCATCTTGACTACTAAAAGCTTCATAAATAGAAGGAGAATCTCTACTCTTATGTTCACCACCTTGTCCTTGTACTACATTTGGATCTTGATTATTAAATCCTCCACCCATTTGTAAGTTACCTTATAAAAAGACATTTAAAACCCTTGTTTTGAAATCTTCTAAATCATAAAGGTTTTCGTAATCGAAAACAGTATTCTGATGGGCTTTTTCAAAACATTATGTATCCGCAAGAATTCGAGAGATTTTCAAAGTTCTAAAATAATGCCCCTTTATAGATCAATACCAGCTAAAGCATTAGCACTAGCTTCTTGTTGCGCTTGGAGACTACTCATATCACCACCTGCTGCTATGATTGCACCAAATTGTGCTTGTTGTAAAGCTGATTGTTGAAGTAGAGCTTGTTGCTGTTGAAACTGTTGTACTCCTTGTTGAGCTTGTGCATTAGCAATTGCTTGAGCTGTACCTTTGAAAATTTAAAGTAAAAAGGTTAGTTTTGAAAAGTCGCTCAGAAGGCTTTAAAATCATTAGGTTTTCCTTTCTAAAACGATTAGATTTTCTAATTTTAGAGATCCTCCGTGAAGCACTTGAATTCCAAACTTCAAAATTTCCTCTGTAAAGGAAGAAGTACCTTGTGCAATAGCAGCTTGTATAATAGCTTGATTTTGTGGATCATTAACATTCGTACCTTGTGCAACACCACTAACTCCAGCAGCAGCTAACCCTAATTTAAAAACAACAGAACCCTAAGCTTTTTCTCCTGATCCTTGCGGGTACATAATTATCGAATTTGAGTCATTCTATACGCATAAAACATAGTGTTTGAACGGCCGCGGAGGCGGCCGTTCAAACACTATGTTTTATGCGTATACCAGCTGATATTCCAGCATTCAATTGTGCTAATTGATCCGGAGTCAACCCTAAACCCCCAAATGGATTACTACCTGTACTTCCTGGTTGATTTTGACTAGTTCCACTCCCCATACCACCACCACTACCAGGTTGACCTCCTTGAATACCAGATGATGCAGTTGTTGCTGAATTAGGAAGACTTCCTGGTAGACCAATACCTGATCCTGCATGTTGTGCTGTAGGACTTAAGTTTGCATCCCATCCTGTTCCTGAAAAGCCTGGTGGACCAGGTCCAGTTGTTCCTGCTACACCAGGTACCTTGAAAAGTTGAAAATAGAAATGGTCTGGAAACGCTATTTAAAGTACTGTGTTTTCATGTCGAAAACGTGTTTTAAAAGCTATTAATGCTGCCGGAAAACGAAGCTAAAAATTCTTTAAATCTAGAAAATTTAAAAGTACCTGTTGTCCCCATTGCCATCCTGCATTACCATATACTCCAGTCTGGTCCTGCCCCATTAAGTTCGGATCTTGTCTATCATAAAATTGGTTTGGAGAAGGTGTTCTAGGATAAGCATCATTAAATTTATTCTTATTTGCCATATCTGGGTTTTGCTTTGGTCTTTGAAAATGGACCAAAAATCTTGAAATTTTACACTCCAAGATTACAAAGCAAATAAGCCACTTTTATCGTACAAAAACAGCAATCTGAACCCTTCGGCAGTCTCCCCAGATTGCAGACCTTCTGAAAATCTCAAAATCGACAATCAAAGCAAAGGCCAGATATAATTAGCTAAACTAGCATCCGATTCTTCATGTTTTCCTAATGGTGGTGAACTTAACTGGGTTTTGCTTTTGGTCCTTGAAAATGTTAAAGTCTAAACTTGTAATTTCGCTGTCTAAAAATAGCTTTTTAGCAGTGAAAGCCATCATTTTTTTGATAGATTTAAGGATCCGGGATCTGAAGCAAAATGTAAAAATGTCAGACCAAAGCACCAACCAGTTAATTGATGTGCAGAACGAGAACCTGCTGGTGCTTGTTGAGATTGAGAACCTTTACTAGCATTTGCATTATGTTGAGCAACGTTTCCTGTAGATAGACTCTAAAAATGGAACAAACCCTAAACTTTTTTTCTTGATCCTTGCGGGTACATAATCATCGAATCTGAGCCATTCTATACGCATAAAACATAGCGTTAACACTATGTTTTATTACTTGTCCAATTAACAAATTTCCTTTATCGATTTCTTCTTTTCTTTGTCTAGCATTAGCAGCATGATGAGCATCAGTATGAGCAGCTGCAGTTGAAGCTGCAGCTGTATGTGCAGCAGCAGCTGCTGCATTTGCATTAATATTACTTGGATCGTTATATTGCGGAGAATTCGGATTTAAATCAGGTGCACTGATAGCCTGTCCACGTAACTGAGTGTTGCTTTTGGTACTGAAATTTTACAAACCGTAAACCGATGATTTCGCTGTGTTATTTTAGCTAAATACACTTGAATAATGGCTTCAGAATCATGCTTGCGGGATGGGTCTCGAAATCTAAAATTTCACAAAATAAGCAACAAGCAGGTAATCCAGCTAATCTTAAACGGTTTTGTTCACTAGTTCTATTCGCATGACAAGCTATTCTTTCATCTTCAGCTAATGATTCTAATTTGGACTTGCTTCCAGAAAATCCACTTGAGACATAGCTCCAATGTTCTTGAGACCCTGTTAATTATAAAGGGGTATTTTTGAAAAAACATCGGATCCTTGCGGGTACATAAACCTTTTAAAAAATGCTTCAGAATGCTGTTTTGCTAATGAAATCCTAATGTTATTTTAACATCTAAGAATTAAGGTCTTAAAACTAAGGAATCCCTTTATAGCCCTTAAAACTCTAAGTACCTGTTAATCCCCCACTACTACTGTGTTCCCCTCCTCCTCCCATCAACATCCCAGGATCAGTAGCAAAGTGACGAGGCATATGTGATTCATGAATACTACCTGGAGGATGTTGCTATGGTACTCCAATTTTCACAAAGTCCTAAACCGATAATTTTTTCCCTGTGCTAAATTTTGTTATTTACACTTAAGAAATGACAATCAAAAGAACAGCTTTCGGGATGGGTCTCGAAAACCAAAATTTCACAATTTCACAAACAATAGTATGCGACCAGCTACTCATAAACTGATGTGGTAAACTATATGCTGATTGTATTTGCGATGGAAAGTGGAATTCTTTAGAATTAGCTGGGTATTGCTTTGGTCCCTGAATTTGTAAAGTGTATCCTTGTAATTCTAAGGTGTTATTTGTTGATTTTAAAGGAAAAGGCAAGATTTGAAAGCTTAAAATATCAGAAGCTATCAAAAGCTCTCTCCTGTGTAGTTTTAGAAAGGTAGAACATGAAAATTTTGATACATTCTAGGATCCTCAATATGAAGATCTAAACCCTAAACCGAAAATTCTAAGTAGTTAGGATTTAAAGATGTTGGTAATGTAGAAGATAATTTACTACTTATTCCAGATGTATTTGGGTCCTTATTGGCTGATGAGCTTGGATCTGAACGTGGATTCTTACCATGGGAATAACTAGCTGGTCCTGAAGCAGAAGCTACTACTGAATAATCAATTCTACTATCTAAATTCATACCACTGCTCCCACTATGAGTAGCAGCAGCAATATTAATTCTTTCACTACCTAAATCTGCAGTCGCAGCTTTAGAAGAACTACTTGGAGCTCCGGTAATTCGAGAACTTGGACCAGCACTATTGCTACCAGCTGTTGTTGTATCTTTACTTCTACTATCACTAGTCCCGGTAGAATTAGAACCAGGAGCTCTTGGTTGTAATCTCCAATGAGGAACTTTGACTTTAGCGTTACTCAGAAAGAATGACTTAGGGTTCTTCTTCTCTCCTATAAAACATTGAATCAATAATAACTCTATTCTATCGAAGTTAGCTAACTTTCTTAATGGAAAACAAATCACTCCACTACACTTATCTGGACCATCTTCGACTAATGATACTTCTCCTGCATCAGTTAGATCTCGAGGTGTTGTACCAGTACTTCCTGCGGATTCATTACTACCAGTATTTCTCCATCTCAACTTAGCATTCTCTGGAACGAATACTCTTTTTCTTTCCGAGTCTTTAGGTTGATCATCATCCTTTCCTGGTAATGAGAACGGTTTAACTGGGTGTTGCTTTTGAACGTGAATTTTCACAAATCGTAAACCGATGATTTCCCTGTGCTAAATTAGCTATTTTCACTTAAGAAATGGCTTCAAAATCATGCTTTCGGGATGGGTCTCGAAAACTAAAATTTCACAATTTCACAAAATAAGCAACAAGCAGTTAATACACGCAAAACCAACTTGAACTTGTCCGTCATGAACTCCAAAAGACTTGAGAACTAGATAACGTGAATCATTGTATGGATCTACGAGTCTGGCACCGGATTGACCAGAATTCGATGGTTGCGGTGGAGGCATGGTTTTGATTGGTTTTAGTTAGTTTTACAATCTATTATTTACTTAGTTTACTGTTTATCTTTCAACTTTAGAATTACAATTATTCAATTATTCTTTATATTAGTAGGTAGGGAGTTTATTAAAATAATGTACCAAAATTTAACTTCGATTAAACGGAAATCTCTAATAACTTACACTAGAGACGTTTTAATTCTAATCACCTACACTTCGTCTCCTTCCTTAATTACACTAATTCGAATATGATTATTCGAAAAAAATAAAATTCTTCTCCTAGAATTGTGGTTTAAGGAAATTATTGAACTTGAAGTGATGATAAGTGACTGTATTAGGTACTATAACTCCTTCTCTTTACTTCTTCTTCTTCTTAACTCGCTTATTCCTATCGACTCGTGAAACGGAAAGTTAATTTATACTTATTGATTGCTAAAAACTATGGCCTACGTATTCTTATCTTATCGACTATAAATTTCAATATTAGTGTTTATTTCAGTAGTTAGAAGTTTAGTATACAAACTCTTGAATTAGAAAATCCAATCGTATTAGTATACAAAAGCTTCTGTTTCCTTGATATTTTATAAAAATTGGTTTAACTGTTGGTCTTATCTTCTAGGTTAGCTTCTCTAGAATAAGAGTTAAAACAGTTTTAGGGCTGAGCTGTTGATTACACAATTTTTACTTACACTGTTTACACAGTTTAGAAGATTTAGAATTAGTAGTACTACTTCGGATCAAGGTTACCCCTTTAGAAGTCGTACAAAAAACTAAATACTTATTACTTACCTATGCTATTCTTCTACTTTATCTAATTATTATTACACACTAATTTACACAATGTCCCGTAGCCAAGTTTATTCCTTCGAGTTTACTTTCAATTAAATACACAGATACACTATATACTCGGGTATATTACATACACGCTATATGGCTGTGTCCAATTGTATAGTTGAAGTTTGAAAGTAAAAAGTTGCACAAATTGTAACTACATAAGCTTATGCGGAAACAAAGTTAGGCGGAGTTGGTGATGCTTTTTGTTTGAGGTTTGACTTCACGGATGGGTACTATGTGTATTGTTAAGACTACTTTCGTAAAATGCGGACAAAAAACCTAGCTACTTGGTATGTATAGGCGGAAGTTCGAACTTAAAAAACGACGATAAAACTACCCGATAGAAAAACTAAGCTATATAACAGAAACGAAAAAAAATAATAATAATACAGAGTAATCGAATTATCGTTTACTCTATTTATCAATGTGCGTCTAAACAGTCAATTAATTAAAACTTAGTGATTCCAGAATCAAGATCCTTATTTAAATAGCTATACAACAAACAGAGAAACGTAATTTTACATTTAACACTTTATTACTCTAATGCTCACTTAATATTAAGAAACAAGTCTGAAGATAAACTTCAGATCATTACTTTTCAAAAGAAAAGTATTGTTATATACAATTATGTATCACTGTCAGGTGGCTATTTTGCCCTCCACTTATTAAAGTTAATTCTAAACTTAAGTCTTTTTTTCATTTAATTTTTAAAAATCTCTTTAATTCGAATTTAAGTTGTAGGGTTCCTACTAGTCTCAAGTAGAGCACCTGAGAACCTACTAATCTAGCTTGCTAAGATATGCTATGTATGTACTATGTTAATTACTACTTTGAGAATTAGTACTATGCTGTTGTTATTAAAAATTTCTAAAGATTAATGTCATTCGATAGCGTAATAAGTATCGAAACGCACGACGTTTACATTAAATGAATTGTTCTAAGACTATTTAACACCAATGATTATTATTTTTTGTGAAAAACGATTTTTTAGTAGAAATGATATTTTTTATTAAACTCTCTCTCTCTCTTCTTCTTTCCTCGCTCGACACTCATAATATCTCATAATGCAAGAGAACAACTTTCGATAACTAGGTTAACCAACAGCATTTATTTAGTCTCCAAATTTCTACACATTATCTATACACAATTTGTAATTTAGAATCGATTGCTCTACATACAAATACAAGACACACAATAACAATGTCAATGTACACATTTCATCTAGTACTACACAAGATTAGATAATTTAAGATTATTCAATTTCCAACATTCAGTTCTGCTGTTATTGATATTTCCCTCTATAAAACCATCCTCCATACCTATCAGGTGACATTTTCTATTAATTTTCAGCTTTCGAGACCCCCCTTTCCGGAAGCTTCAAAACGCTGTTTTTCAAGGCTTTTTACATATAAAATCCTTTAGAATTTTGAAGTTCTCAAATATTAGAAAATGTCACATGATATCCATACCAGATGCTCATAGCTTTATCTCTCAACGCAAAGTATTCGTCGAATTGTGAATCAGTCATCCTATTCTCGATTTTCTTCGTTACGTCACGCAAGGGAATGGATTTAATAACATTGACCTTCTTTGTCTTTGAGTTTGAGTTAGATTGTGTCTTTGATTTTCCTCTTCCCATATAACAAACTTTTGTATCTAGTATTTCGCGAACTTTCTGTTTCGTTTGATACTCTGGATCAGAAGGATTGAGATTCTGATTGGCAGAGGAAGAAATACCTTTACCACTACCAGCTTTACTAAAAGCACCAGCTTTCATCAATCTTATTCGGTTTTGTTCTCTAATAGCACTCATTTCAGAAGCTGAGAGGTTTTTATCTTGTAGAGGTATATTGGTGTCTCTTCCTCCATCTCTATCTCGTCTAGGACTCCTACTTCTTCTATGTGAAGAACGATGTGTTGAGTCTCTTCCTGCATCTCTACATCGATCTGCTTCCTGCATTACTCTATTCAATAATCCACCTCGTTCATTCTCAGGTATAGCCATTCGTTCAAGAAGATCTGCAGTATTGGTTCCTGAGTTATCTAAAAAGTCTCTAACTAAATCTTCGAAAGATGGAATGATATTAGTAGAGTTGTTCATCACAGAAAGTGCTGCTGAACTTGAGGAAGGTCCTGCTGATTTAACGTTTGCAGAAGAAGAAGATGGAGCTCCTCCTAAAGAAGAACTAGATGAAGAACTTCCTTTTTGAAATAGACAATCATATTGTGAAGAACCAGCATTGTTACCGTAACTCCTTATTCTATCACTATCATTCAAACTATTTTCTAACATAGCACTCGCATGATCTTCAATAGCAGTATCTGTTTCATTTTCCCCCGTAACTACGAACCAAGGTTGACTCTTTTTATCCACTAACCTAACGTTCTTATTCGCTAATAGTAACTGTTCTCTTCTTGATTTCTGAGTAAGATGATTCATTAAATCTTGATCAGAAGAGATAGCAGAGGAAGAAGGTGCTGCAGGTTGCTGTCCTGGTATCTGATTCGCAACTCCAAATAAAGGATTAACAACATTAGCATTCTCCCCTCCACCCCTAACTCTCTTCAATAAAGGAAATCTCGGTAATACACAACCATATATGACACTTCCTCTCTTAAAATATTGTCTGAATAAAACTCCACAAAATAAATCAAAGACTTCTAACTCAGTGAGTTTAGCATTTGCTTTCATCTGCTGCTCTAACTTCTGTTGTGCTAGAGTAAGTTGACCACTTTCGGAACCTGAACCACTCGCATTACCATCTAGACTCCCCGATTCAGCTATCCTAGCTCCCAAAGCTCTAGCTTCCGCCTGCTCTCTTTTCTTCTCACGTTCATATAACTCCTTTTCTGTTATCATAAACGATCTCTTACAGTCGGGACATCGATACTGACCAGTAGAGAAATCAATAGTGAATTTCATAACGTCTAACTGAGAATATTTCTTTCTTCTAACCTGAGAAACGTCGATTTTCTTTGAAGAACTAGAACTATTCTTTGGTGGTAATCCAATTAATGATTCATCACAACCTGCTTCACATATGTAAGTTAACATAGCAGATTGATTAGATGCTGATGGATTAGTTGGTTTTCCTTGATCGTTTTTACCCATATTATTCTTCATATTCATTTTGCTAGCTGGTTTTACTCCTTTTAAAGCTGATTGTTGTTGTGGAGCTCCTTTTAATGGTTTTCCATTCTTTCCTATAGTAGTTTGTGTAGTAGCAGCAGTAGTACCCATAGCTATAGCTTTACCACCTGTAGCTTGTCCCTTACTCTGCATCCCTTTAGCTCCAATTGCAACAGCAGTAACAGCACCTGCCATAAGTCCATCATTCGTACCACTCGACAATTTCTCCAATCGTTTCTCTTCTACATACCAGAATAAAGTTTCATATTCCTGGATTAATTTTTGGATGTTTAAGTCACGCTGTTGATCATTATTTAGATTAGTATTGCCACCTATTACAGTTCCTGCATTCTGATTCTGTTGTTGCGCCATTCCTTTCCCCATCTGCTCCAACATTTCCTTCTTCCTAGAGAGCATTTCTTTAGCTCTCCTCACACACTCCACTGCCATCTTTAATAGTTTAAAACCAATTACTAATCCAGCCTCCGGTGCTATTCTGTAATAAGAGTCCATTCTTTCCATATTACCAAACCTACTAGTAGAACTAGAAGACTTCATCTCTTTAGCTAGAGCACTTTTTGGCATTAGAATATCTTTTTGCTCAGCATTAGCAGAGGACTTAGTAGTTTCAGTCTGCTCTTCACATATCCCTAAGTCGCATAATACTTTCATCCTAGATCTCACTAGTGCTACACCACCAGAAGTAGATCCTGTAACGGAAGCAGAAGAGTAATTAGAGGACTTTGTTTCTCCGAAACCCTAAAGATTCTGAAAGAGTTCCATCTTTCACTGCTTTTTCGGCACGGATTAACTCGTTGAAGATTAATAAGTCTAAAGGATCTCTTGGAAGAAGAACGACATCAGCTGCATGAGCTAAGAAGGTAAGGGTTTCTCGGTGACGAGGTTGAAGGACGGATCTTCTTAAAGATTTGGAATCGGGTGCCGGGATGCGGATGGATGTAGAGGAAGAAGATGCCATGGTTTTCGTTTTAACAATATCTCTAAGACTAACTAAACACAACTATTTAATCATATGATAAATTCTTATGATTCCCGAGTCATTTGGCCTGCTTATACGATTGAGAATATCACGTTATGAAGCTGAAGAAGAAAGTATGACCTAAAAACTGAGAACAGATGACAAGTTAGAACTAACGAAGAAAGCATTTCTAAAATTTATTCGATAATGATACAAGATATAGGTACAAGAACTTAAAACTAATGTTACAAATAAAGATCGCAATTTCTAACAAAAAAGGACAACGCTCTTGATTTTAGTTATTCAATATAGGTATTACTTCCTTTCTAAAAATAGAGTGAATGTATTAGCAATCTAACAAAAACTGTGTGAATGTATTAGCAAATCTAACAAAAATAAACTCTATCCAATACGGATATCAAATAAATAGTTCAAAAATAAAGTTCTTAAAACGCTATCCTCTCTCCTACATCATTCCTGCTATTTCGTCTCCGTATCCTTCTTTCTTCCCTCCTAGTTTCTTCTCTATCACTATGTATTTGCATCATAGTTCCTTCCAACATTCCTTCCATCAAGGAGAAATGTGCATTAGGATCGATACCTACTTTGAAAAATGGTCTAACATGAAAGTCATTTGGTTGTGGTTCATATTGTTGTTTTCCATTCTTACCTTTCTTTCTTCTCATATAACAACAACCTCTACTACTTGGTCCAGCTGTTCTATACTTATAAATCATAAATGGGATGTAAACCAACAACCCCACCACTGAAAACAACAACAAAACTAACGTAGACAAAGATCTCCAAAAATTTGCGAATTGGTTATTCTTTTGGACGATTAGTAGTTCGTAAGTTGGAGGTGAGAGATGGATCTTTCCTTTGAAAGCTGTTGGGTCATCGCTAGTTTCTTTCATCATCTTTTCTTTCACTTTCTTCTCTAATTTCTTATAATTAGGCCACAATATAACCTTCTCCATAGCTAATATTGACATAGGATCCACCTTTATTTCATCACGATCCTCCAATAAGAATCGCTGTATCTTTTCAGCGTCTTCTTCGGTAAGAGTTCCTTGTCTTAAGCTACTATTACCTCCTGAGTTATGGACATCCTCGAAGCCAGAAGTGGTTAAGTTCTGAGACTGTCTAGAGAGATTCAATGCCATCAATGATGCTGCTGTTAAAGAAACTTGTTCTACTGAAGAGGGTGATGAAGCTTGAGGTGATGTTTGGGAGAAGGGTGAGGAGGATGTTATTGATTGGTCTTGGGTAGGTGAGGAAGCTGGTTGTGCACCAGGACTACCTAGTACTTGATTTATAGTGTTCATTCTTATTATAGGTTCATCATTTTCTTCAGCGGAAGACGAAGAAGCTAATGCTGAAGAAGGGACATCTGTAGTTGGTACATCGCCGGAATCTTTTTTGTAGATTTGGTTAGGCTGGTTCAGAATTGAAATATGCTCTTCAGTATCTGATGATGAGCTAGAGCTACTACTTGATGAGGAGGAACTATTGTTTGAGTTTTCACTGACTAATAATTGTTCCTTATTATCCTTGTTCTTCTCAATCGCATTTTTAATAACTTTATCTAACCGATCTTGCTTCTCATCATCGTTAGCACTACTAAGTAATGGTTCTTGTTCATCATCGTTTACATCGATTGGTTCTTTTGGATGCTTCACAGGAGGTTTAGTGATAGATGAAAATGGTTTAGTTTGGAATGGAGTGAAGAGACTTTCTGTAATTGGTCCTTTACTTTTAATCGGTGTCGCTGTCAGTATCGAAGAAGCTGCAGCTTGTTTCTTTTCAATACTTGTAACTTTCCTCCAAAACATCATACGATTTAATGATGCTCCTACTGTATCTCCAATAATTAGAATCAGATTCCTTATCCTTCTAAAAGGACCCCAACTATTAGTTATTTCATCATCGTCTAACTTTTTCACATTAGTAACTGTAGTCGTCGGACTTTCAGAAACCTTACCACCACTAGTACTCCGACAACTCCAAGTAATCTTCTTCCACAACACTACGGTAGCTTTCTTTATCTTATTCCATCTAAACACTAATCCATAGCTTTCACCATCACCAATAATGTCGAACACGTGAACTAACCGTTCTCTTTCTAACGCTATCCTCTTTTCCATCCTTAATACTTCTTCGACTTCTTCATCGTCTGCGGGGACTAGGAACTCTCGAAGGTCGATCGTTATATCGAAGGCCGGTGGCAAGTGTTCTGGTGGTTGAGGGAATAGTGAGTCCCAATCATAGGATTTAGCCTTTTGTTCTTGAGAATTTAGTGGCGTTGCTTCTGCTGCATTTTTAGTAAGAGTTTCTTCAGCATTATTGCTTCTAGGCGTTAACATAGCATCAGCACTACTGTATCGATTCGAATCATAATGTCCAACAGCGGCAGGGGTATCACCAGGAGAATCTACTTGTTCTACCACTTCATCTTCATCCTCCCCTTCTTCATGAATCGGACTCAAATTCCCTCTGTTACTTCTACCACCACCTCTTTCACTCGGTAGCAGATCATCTACATCGTCTATAATGTTTTGGATAACATCGTCACCAGTACTACTTTGAGATTGATTATTACGCCTACTGTGGAGATCCTGCTCGTCGAACTCGTCATCCAAAAACACCAACATAACTTCCCCAATAGCACCTAATCGATCAAGATAGAAATACATGATCATACTCAAATTCACAGTGAAGAAGTTTCTGATCCTTTCTCCAATTGGTGGCTGCTCACGGTTTGGTATTGTAGAAACGATATGAGGAGAATGGGGAGAGTTAGATCCGTCATTAGCACTTAGTAAAGCAGCTGTCTCGTCAGTAGTATTGTCGGTATTATTCGCTTCGGCTGCTTGATTATCCACTCTAGCTTCCATTTCCCTAGCCTCCCTCCTTCTTTCCAACGCCCTACAATACACCCTTCCAACATGTCTTCCCCATTCCCCCATCTCAATAAGACAATCTCTAGTACCAAGACAGAGACAATCCCAAAAGACGTATCTACAGATATTTTTAGGTTTGTAGGATTCTTGTAATTGAAGTTCTTTTGTTAAAATTTCTTCTGACCAACCTCTTATCCTGAGTCTAGCACAACCACGAGAAGCACCGTTGATGTTGGAAGGATTACTACCTATGTTAAGATTTGTAAAAACAAAATAAATTGTATTAGAAATCCGAACAATTAAACAAATTATTGAAAGAACTAAACCAAAACTTCAAATTCATAAGTACCCTGAGGAGGTCCATTAAAAACATGCAAAAAGCTCTCCAAATTAGTTGTATCATCACATAGCATTATCTCTTGAGAACTTTTACCCATAGAATCTGTATGTGCGTAAAAGAAATGGTTCATAGAATCAGTCATTCTTTCTCCGTAATCATAAACAACGTTTAAAATGGTGGAGAAGGATGAGAGAAGTTTTGAAATGTATTTCTTTGTAGAACTTGAAGTAGAAGGATCGTCTGTCGGATCTGTTGGTGAGGCTACTGCTTCTGTTTCATTCGAAGTACTATTCCTCCTCTGCACCAATACGTCATCACTCCAAAAATAATCGACAAACCAAGTTTCACATCCACAAACCGCACTACATAAAGCACGAAACCAAGCATATAAAGTGTTTAAAGTCAAACAATATATATGCCACACATATTTCACAGTTTCTCCAGCAGCATATAGAATTAGATCCATAGCACCAGACTCCTGATGTTTCGGCTTCTTACTACTAGTCCTCCAATTAACTCTCTTCCTCAATTCTCTCCACTCTTCCTTCCCAATACCTCCAGCTATCCCCGTTACTACCATCTCTTCTTCCCTACCTAACCAGAAATCCCTTCTACAATACCCAGTCATTCCATTAGAATAAAACTTAACTCCAGATTTATTCCCAGCTAGTCTCCAGCTTAACATCAATCCAAGATATAATACAAACAATACTCCAGAAAAGAGAACAATCAATACTGCATAATCCTGTATCTTTAGCCTCAATCTCAACTGCCTAGCAGCAGTTCCCGACGGCGGGTGTACAGCATCGATTAATGTACCATGATAGATCGAACTAGGCTGGTAATTCAAATTAGGACTTCCAAACACTCCCCTACTATCTAAGTTCGGATTCATCCCAAGATGGGTTTTCCCATTACTATCTATAATAACTTTACTCATGTCACCAGGTTTGTAGTAGGCGTAGCCGTACCTTATGATTTAGAAAATAGTGTTTATCTAGAATTAGGCTTCAAGAGCGGATAGATAATTTAAGAAAATTTACGTTCCTAGGGCTGTTTTAACGAGAGTTTTACAATGAAATTCAAGCTTTAGAATTGTAAAGATCTTAAACACAGCTTTTAAGTACTTCCCAGGACCAGAAGGAGGTGTAACAGGTCCAATACCTCCAAACAAACCCTCATATAAATCAACTATCGGATGAATCAAAAACACTAAAGTAAGTTTGTAAAGCGACATACTGATTGTGCTTAAAGAATTTGAGTTATTGTTGTTAGTGTTATGGAAATTCAAATCGAATGAAGTTATTGCGTTTAATAACTCATACGAGAAATGTTGAAAGTTAGCAAAAGTAGGATCTGGATCTAATAACGTTGTATCTTGCGATTGAGAACCATGTCTACTCCCAAATCCCTTTACCTCATCCACATCTACTGCTATATTAGTGATCTTCACTACTTTCCCTAATACTTCAGAATTGAAGATATTGGTTGCATCTGGGGGGACGAACATGCCCTGCTCGGGATTGTAGCCTAGAGGAACTCTACCAATCTTAAAAATGAAACAAGCCCTAAACTTTTTCTCTTGATCCTTGCGGGTACAGAATCAGCGAATTTGAGTCATTCTATACGCATAAAACATAGTGTTTGAACGGCCGCCTCGGCGGCCGTTCAAACACTATGTTTTATGCTACATCACCCTCCTTCCCATTTCCGATTGGTGTATAGATGTTGTCAAAGATAGATCTGATACGAGCTGAATTATCAGAACTTCCTGTTGCATCTCTTCTAACTGTTTCGTCGTTACTCAGGATTGTGTTGTCTGGATGGTTGAAAATGTCGTTAGGGTAGATACCATCGTCGAGGGAATCTTCTGAATCTTTTGATCGTGCTTTTCCAGTGAAAGGATCAAGACTAAATGGATTACTAAATCCTCCGAAGAGCGTATTCCCAGGAATTATATCTCCTCTTGGTGGTGATATATCTTCAGATGGGTGTGGTAACGTACCGGGTAGTGCTAGTTGTGAAGAAATTGAATTTGAAGTGGAATTGTTTTGGGAATTTAAGTTATTAAGCATCTGCTGCTGTTGTTGGTTCTGTAAAGGTGCTACAAGATTGTTGTTTTTAATATCCATCTGTGTTTTCATCAACTTTAAAGTATCACCAGAAGGTGGAACTATATCATGGGATATAAGATTTGTTGTTAAAGGATTCTGATTCTTTAGTAAGTCTTGAAACGTAGTTGGAGTAGTATGTGATGATGATGATGATGATGAAGGTGATACTTGCACATCACCATTCGGTTGAACTAGACCTGCAAAACGGTCTTGAGATTCCGATGCTGAACTTTCTTCTAAAAACGATGCTGCATCTTTACTTGGACCGAGTACTCGATGTAATAGTTGTTCTTCATCCTCCAATTCAGCATTACCACGTAGTAGATTTTCAACTTTGCTTATGTAATCGTTGTTAGGTGTATTTGGCGTAGTCGAGTAGGTCTGCGAGACGCAGAGATTAATGATTGTAGGCAGTATTAGCGATTTCATCATTTGATTTTAGATAAACTTACTTCAACATTTAATTTCGTAGTAGTAGGAATATTGGTAGATTCTGTAAATTTAATTTCTTTAGAGTTACAATTTACACATTTAATTTCAATAAAAATACAAGTTCGATCTTATAAAGATCCTAGAACTAAGTCACAAATGTGGCGACAACGCGACGCGTCGCATCGCCCGCTCGGACCGAGCGATGTCACACGATGTCACAGATGAGCTTTCGGGGTTATTATTTTTATATTATTGAAAATATTTAATGGAAATAAATCCAGATACTTATCGGTATACAATAAAATAGCATAATTCAATAGTTTCTAAACACCACTAGTATCTCTCTTTATAAAATAGAAGAGATAAAGTTTTAATTCTAGATCCTATTTGGTATCCCTGACTTAGTGCCTCGTTTTGTAAAAACGAATCATAGCACTATCGTGCAATTTAGGCTATGGAAATTTGCACGATCGAATAAGTTTAAATTTAAATAGGCTAATAGTAGTAAGTGAACGCGCATGAAGTGCGTACTCTTAGAACTCGAGTCTGCATAGTATGATGTGTTTTCAGCAAAGTGTATTTTTGGTAATCAGTATAATGTGGTGAGTTTTCAGCAAAGTGTATTTTTGGTGTATTCAGTATAATGTGGTGAGTTTTTAGAAAAGTGTATTTTTGGTAATCAGTATAATGTAGTGAGTTTTTAGCAAAGTGTATTTTTGGTAAATCAGTATAATATAAACACACTTGCTAATATCTAGCATCGACATAGCATGCTGATTACAAAAATACACATTGTAAAAAGACACATATCATATCTATTTCAAAAAACGAATCACACCATTATCATGCGATTTGAGCAATGTGTATTTTTGCTCTTCAACATCTAAACACCAACACTGGGTGCACCAGAAGCAACACATTAATATGACTATAACGCAATATTAAGCTCTAGCAGCGATACTGCAGAGAAAAATACTGCAGCGTCATCTGACTACTCGTAGGCTTACTGTCTACAAGCAAGAAGGGACGCAGCAGCCGCGTCAATATAACGCTTCTAAAACGCTAAAGTAGCGCTATCTATCTGGAAGGTGTCCTATTTATATCATAGTACTTGAGATGTCGCGCCAGTTTCATAGTATTTGAAATGTAGCGACAGGGTTGGGTCGGCTGAGACCCAACCCTGGCGCGCCTGGGTGTCTCGTTATTGTTGAACAGCTTCTCATAACATTAAAGTATCTGGATGTCGCGCCAGGCTGTCTCGCTATTGCTGAACAGCTTCTTACCATTAAGACAAGAAACTGCTCCTGGTAGCTAAAACAGAATTATCGTCATATCAAGATACCCATCGGTGAAAGAGAAACCTGAACTTCAAAGAAACTAATAATATACTAAATATAATATAATAATATACAATTATCGATCGTGTGACATCGTTCGGTCCGAGCGGGCGATGCGACGCGTCGCGTTGTCGCCACATTTGTGACTTAGTTCCTAGAAAGAAAAAAGTATTACGATAAATTGAGAAGTCAGTGATACACTGTAATCCCTCATTCCCTCACACTCGAAAACAGTAACTCTCGACTATAAGTCGTAACTCATTGTATTAACAACTCATTTTACGGATGGAACGAATCAACTCATCTCTTTTGCAGAACATTTACATATCATCTTAGTAAACGGAAATCGATTACTTTTCTTTATTGAGAAAACGGATCACGAAACTCTACGATAAAAAAAGTTCTATAATCCTAAGAAAATCTTCCATATAACATCTTTATTCCCCTAAACGTCTTAACGTAACGCCCTACTGTAAGCGGATCTCTTAACTGGTTTCAACGGAGCTGTCCATGTTTGCCATTCTTTCGGATATTGGATTGTCTGAAGTAATTTTACAAACGGAAGTTAGATAAATAGTTAGTAAGTAACTTTAAGATAGTAGCATCACAAAATTCAAATCAAAACGTTATAATATAAACATAAACTAAGTGGTACCTTCGGTCTCCCTTTAAAATCTTTCTCATACCCACTCGCCC
>Ga0099798_10164_pt1 | contig 21430 bp, 24 predicted proteins | sample Uncmet_Sort29A_1_FD_89870 | JGI IMG/M metagenome (GOLD analysis project Ga0099798, IMG submission 89870) | Marine eukaryotic communities from CALCOFI LINE 67, Pacific Ocean - CN13ID_Sort29A_1 | ecosystem: Environmental > Aquatic > Marine > Oceanic | place: Pacific Ocean: Monterey Bay | collected...
GGAGATTGAAAAATATTCATTAAATATTTTTTTGAAAATTTAATATTTTTTTGCTCAGTTAAAATGTGCTTACAGCATGTCAAAACGCACTGCATTGACGTACTGGGCCTGTCGCTGCCACTGCCACTGCTGCAAAGTTGGGGGGAACTGTGCTAAATTCATCGCAATCACTGGGAGCATATTTACCATCACGCCATTGTGCTCCGGCATATTTGTCTGTCCCAGAAAACGGTTCACGGTGGGATAATAGGCCGGGTAGATAGGAATGAGCATCGTCTTCGGGCGCGGCTGCAGGCGCGCCCCGATCGTCTGGGGGAACGCATTTGGCGCATTCATCATCATCGGCGAGGGGCGGCCGAAGTTAGTATGGGGGTGATTTTGCACCCGTAGCTGCTGCTGCTGCTGAAAAGGCGGCATCTGATTGATACCGCCCCCCAGATTGAGATTCATATTGGCATTCTGCTGATTGAAGCCGCCGCGAGCGGGCTGCTGCTGCTCGTTTCGCCAAACTCGCACGAGATCACCGAACTCGTAAACTACATTTTAACTGGGCAAATAATTCATAATTCTTACGGAGCAATAACGTTTCGTTCTGGTCTAGTTACTATGACCCCGCCCAGGGGGCGGATACGGCTCGGGATCCTAGCCTTTGTACGCCTGTTGGCCCCTGGCCTTTCGCGACGGCGAAAAAGCGCTATCGGGAAAAAGAAAAAAAAGGAAAAAAGATGCAAAAACAATAAAAAATGCCCCCAACGGGATTCGAACCAAGGACCCCTCAACGCGAAATTGCACCCCTTTCCAAACCCCAAGTTCATTTTCTCGGCCACCTTTTTCTGTCACGCTTTTCGCTTTAAGTGTTGAAACCCGCCTTTTTCTCACCCTGGGTTGTTTTGAGGGGTCCATAAAGGCTCTCGCCGCACCCGATACAAATTGGCCAGGATGGGTGCATCCCGAGCCGAATAATGGAGATTCAAAAATTTTCATTAAATATTTTTTTGCCCAGTTAAAATGTGGGCACACCGAACTCGGTGTCGTCTAGATCTTTTGACTGCATGGGCGTGAAAGACTGAGAGTCCATATTGAAACCCGAGGGTCCCTTCTTCTCGTCCTTCTTCTTTTGCTTTATCTTTGGGGACCACTCCTCCGAATCGGTAAACTACATTTTAACTGGGCAAAAAAATATTGAAAATTCAAAAAAATATTTAATGAATATTTTTCAATCTCCATTATGCTAGACCAGTGAGAACGAGACATTATTGCGACCCCGTGATCAGAATCATGAATTATTTAGTTCCAGTTAAAATGTGAACTACCTCCGAATCGAGACTGAGGCCCTTCTTTAGTGCCAACTCTTGAAGAGGCAAAGGGCTCACTTCCGGCGAAACAGCTTGCTCGGTTGTTGTGGATGTGAGCTCCTTCTCGACCTGCTTCTGGATTTCCTTCTCTCCGGTGTTCCCCTTCATGCGCAAACCTTCCACAGACGGCGTAAGTGCATCTCTCCGGGGCAAATAATTCATAATTCTTACGGGGTCGCAATAATGTTTCGTTCTGGTCCAGTATAATGGAGATCGAAAAATGTTTGCCCCGGAGAGATGCAGACTACCACAGAAGGCGTCATTCCAAAATTGTGGCTCCCCGCAAAACCGGCCTCGATTGCGAGCACGAAGGCCCCAGGCAGAATGGAACGTCTCTTAAACATCTTGTTTTCTGCTTATCTTTTTTGAACTTTGTCAAAAATGAGCAGTAGAAAAATTGATAAACCCACCTGATAATTATAGGGGTATTAAACTAGTTTGCTCAGAACTAAATCTCCGACTTCGCACTAGGGCCATTGCCAGCCACTGTATTTGTGTTGGTGGGGTGAATTGGCAGGTGATGGCTGGTTCGATCTTGGCTATGTTTGATTCTGGGCAGGAATAATTGCGTGGTTGGTAGGCCTTGAAGATTGGTGCTCACGAGATTTCATTTGACATTCCGTGCTGGATTCGAATTTTTGGTTAACGCCGTGGAAAGAGTCCAAGGAATTATCTTGAATTATCATTGCGATTACTCCCCCAGACATCCATCCCCCTTCGAGCGAGCGATACCCCGACTCCCCCGCCCCCATACACTCTTCCGTATACTATTCACTCACGCGATTATGTTTCGTCTTTCGAACAATTTCGAATGTGCTGTTTTAAGTTGGCCAGAGAGAGCATATGGAATGCTATTTCCACTTTCCACGTGGGCCGGCATGATTTTTATGTGTAGGTTCATTGACTTTTTACACCCATCGCAGAATAGAATAAAAAAATCGTCCACGGAACACCGCGGACCGCCCAACAGGGTGCTGTGGGGACTCGGGTTCAAAAAATCTTCCTTTTTCGGTTATACTCCAAATTTTCCAGTAAAATAATACAAGGTATAATAAATATATCTTTGCTATTGCCGCGTTTCTACATACTAACTTCAAGTCTTCTTCTGCGAGCCTCAAAAACAGGCGCCAACGATATGTCGATCTCCATTATACTAGACCAGAACGAAACATTATTGCTCCGAAATAATTATGAATCTGATTTTTTTGCACGGAAAAAGGTGGCATGTGCGCATCGCACGGCGGAAGAATAGCAGTACTGCGACCTCCGTGTACATCACTACGCCGTTACGGGACGCATGCAGGCGTATACTATAGCTGGAACTTTAAAAAATTGTATTTGTTTCTAATACCTTCATTTGTTTCTTTGTTAAAAACACTGACGGATCAAAAATGTAGCTCCATTCCGTGAACCGAAATTTTTGTTTTCGTTCTTAATCCCGGGCAAAAAAATCATAATTATTTCGGAGCAATAATGTTTCGTTCTGGTCTAGGATGATGGAGATCGGGTATGAGAAATATTATGATTTTTTTTTCCGTTGAATTCCAAATGGCAAAATATTACACCCCCTCGCAAAAACTACCGCGCCCTATTGACAGAAAATCTCATTGAATATAAAAAGCTTGGAAGACCGCCCGTCGGCATGCCAACAAGCGAACGACACCCCAAACTACAGATGCGGCGATCTAAGAATAGATTGCCATCGAAACTTTCTCTTGGATTATGCATTAAAAAGATTCGTGTCAGAAAAGGAACACATGGAGTCTCTTTCTCGGGTGAAAAAATCATAATTCTTACGGTATCTACCCGCCCCCACGCAGCAACCACGTCGAGACTTCCAAGTGTCAAGCAAAATAAAAAATAATCGCTTCTTTTTTTATCCTTTGTTCCACGGCGCAAATGCCGCGGCCATTTTTTTCTCCCGAATTCGCAAAAGAAGAATAATATTGTGAAAAACGTTATACTAACTCGTACTGACTGGAACAGCATTGCCATCACAGTCGGAAAATATTCTTGGGCCAAATGAAAACGCTTTCTCTGAAACCCAAAGACTAAATGCTATTGAAGACCTTTCTCCCCCCTTCTTTAAAAAAGAAAAGAATTTTTTTTTTTTTAATTTTAATCCCCCGCCCCCTTTCCCCCCTTTTAAACCTAAAGCGCGGCTACTCCCTCCGCGCCCGTCCACTCTATTTTTCCGAAGATCAACCGCGCAACGTGTTGATGGCTTCTGTCCCTCAGCTTCGGCAAAATGTGTCTCTTAACATGCTCTAGACTGCCATCATCGTCCGGGCAAGCTGGGTTGTTGAGACACTCCTGCGAGGAAATCGACATCGTGCTGCAATACACGGGTGAATACGGTGCGGGCGGCAAGACGGTCAAACTGTCCATGTAACACCCGTCCTCCTCGCTGGCCCTGTCGTCGGCGGCGGCGCCGTTTATTGGCCTTTTCTTGTTCGCAATTTTCGTCTCCGAAACAACGTCGGGACTCTCTGCGTCGACGCAGGCGCAGCTGGGTGCAAAGGCGTTTTTCTTAGAGATCATTTATGATTTGCTCTTTGGTATACTATATGTATGTATGATTTGCTCTTCATAATATGTGATTTTTCTCTTTGGTATACTATGCCCCCGTTCGTTACATCGAATTCTCTGAGAAAAACGCGTAAACCGCCGCCCCTCATTCACCCACCGAACTGGTGTCCGACAAATTTTCCTCGCCGTTCGAGCCCCCATTGATATTGAAAATGTACGCACATTTTAACTGAGCAAAAAAATATTAAATATTCAAAAAAATATTTAATGAATATTTTTCAATCTCCATTATACTAGACCAGAACGAAACATTATTGCTCCGTAAGATTTATGAATTATTTGCCCAGTTAAAATGTGAGCACATTGAAAATGCCGGCCCCGTCGATGCCCTCGAACGCCTTCTTATCCTCGGAGGCCGAGGAATTACACCCGCTGCTCCTTCTCGACGGTACAGTCGCGGACGCAATCGTTGCTGCCGCGGAAATCGGCGCGCTGCCGCCGGAAGACGAAGAAACCGAATAATTCATTGCTGCGCCGGAACCATGTTGACTTGGATGATGAGTCTGATGAATCCCACCACCACCCCCACCGCCGCCCAGTAATCCCATCTGATTTGCCATCGGAAAATCGACCGTTTTCTTCCTCCGCGTATGGGCGCCGATCCCGCCTCCCCCGGCTCTCGAGGAAGAGGAAACGCCACTGACCAACGCCTTTTTTCGGCGTGTTTTTTGTTTGACATTTTGAGTGGGCCAAAACACTGGGCTTTTTCGGGCAAATAATTCATAATTCTTACGGAGCAATAATGTTTCGTTCTGGTCTAGGATGATGGAGATTGAAAAATATTCATTTTAAAAAATATTTTTTGATTTTTATTAATTTATTTATTTAATTTTTATTACAAAATTTCTCAAATTTAAAAAAAAAGCCCAGTGTTTTGGCCCACTCGACATTTTCCCTTTCCCGCAAAAGCCAGTCCTTTTCCTTCGCTGCATTTCTCGCCGATTCTGAGAGGGATTCTTTTAGCAAACTCGGGGGCGCTTTCCCGCCCAGATCGTTTTCCACATTGCCCAACACCGTCTCGAGAAACTCCCCTGAAATCTCGGGGTGCACGGCGCAGAGAACGGCTTTCCCCAGCCCCACGTCGCACTCCACAATGCAGGGCAGGTCCTTTGCGTTCTCATTCTCGTAGACGGCCAAGGTTCGAATGTTGGAGTGGGCCAAAGCATTGGTCATTTTTTTCAAATTTTAGAAATTTTATAGTAAAAATTGCATAAATAAATTAATAAAAATTGAAAAAAAATTATTAAAATAAATATTTTTTGATCTCCATCATCCTAGACCAGAACGAAACATTATTGCTCCGTAAGAATTATGGCTTTTTTGCCTGAAAATGACCAGTGTTTTGGCCCACTCGAATGTTGCGGATCTTTTTACCGAGAAGGCTTTCTCCCCCGTTTCCCGCATTCGAGTTGGCCGTGTCGCTCTTTTCACGACTATCACTACCAGCGCTCCCGTCCTCCCCGGCGGACTCGTGTCGTAGACTCTCCACGTCGAAATACCCCCCACCATTCCAATACACATTTGCGTATTTGTACACCGGATACCGCGTCGTTTTCTCTTCGGTATGGGTACCCGCCTCTTCGGGGTCGTCTTCAGTCCTCGTAGAGATACTAGAGGCCGAACTGCTTGCGGAAGGGGCGGTTGCCTTACTATCGGGGGTATTTGAGCGTGTAGACCCTGTGCGAGCATCGCTTTTACGACCTGATGAGGCCTCCTGAGTGTTCGAAGATGCGTCGATCTTCACCCGGGCGACGACGGACCCGAGTTCGGAGTCGTAGACGTATCTGGTGGGTTGGTTTGAATTTGAACATAATTAGCTTGTCGAAATGACCCATTCTCAACTTAAATGAAAGCTCCAATGAAATCCCCTCCCCTACTACAACCAAACTCGAAAAACAAAACAACCACCTCGCCAACACCGGCCCCCGCACCGTCCCCGGAAAGAAACCGAGCTCCCGACTGCCTAGGACCTGCAGAGGACCATTTCTATCAAACTCACAGAAGGCGCCACCGTAGTAACTTCCCGCACAAATGCCAACGTAGGTTCCGCCAGAATGGACGAAATCGAGGATCTGCTTGTTACCCTTGCCGTTCAACTTCTTACCTCGGTATGATTTATGGGGCAGATTGAATTTGTTGTGGTTGTAGGTGGACAATATCCCGATTGAAGATTTGGGACGTGCAGTATGCTCGTCTGATAAGTTACAACTGTGAGTTGAATAAGGCGCGCCCATGAGTCTGCCAAAAACCAAAAAATACAATACAATAAGGCAAATCCGCCCCGCCCGGAATGATAATCCCTACAGCAGAATCCCTCCACCAGCCCCGGATGACATCCTTCGCATCCAGGGCCTCTACCTCTCGGCCGGGGCAACTCCATTTCAGCGTACGCTTCAACGCAGCCAACGAGCAGGCGGAACACCCCTCGTCATTGTAAATGTAAATCTTGTTCCGTGACATTTTGTGTCGTTTGCTCGGGGTCTGAGCGTAATCGTGGTTTGGGGAGGGTTTGCTCGCACCCGATTGGTTTCCAAAATAGATCTGCGCGGCTTGCGCTGCTGGATTCTCGTTCCCCACGGCCGCTGGACTGTACCCGCCGGGCGGGGCGTTGACCGTTTGAGAGCCTTGCGCTGGGTGTATCGTTGGCGGTGCAACTGTCGAGGGGGAGCCTGGGACTGTGGGGGCTGATAATGCCGGGGGAAACGAGGAGGAAGACGATGGATCCTCAACACTCTTGCAACTGCCGGCACTCCAACTGGAACGGCGTCGGTTTCCATAAATTGGGGAAGGCATTTTACGCACCCCTCCAAAGATACGTTGCAACATCAGCGCGGGACATTTATGCTTTGCTTTTCTTCCGGCCTTCTAGTTTTCAGTGTTAAAGACTCTCGACCACCGTCTCCACTCTCTTGTGATTTAGTTCTGTGGGGTACTATTTCGTGAAATGCATTTTTTCGCTGCTCGTTAAAATTGCCGCTCCCTGACCCCCTCCTAGGGACGACAATTCGATATTCGATATTCGATTCGATCGGGCACGTCCACTCGGATACAGTATTTGTCGCTTCCTATGTTCCCTTGCCGCGCAAACCTATAAGTATCCCGTGCTGTCAGTATCCTTGGAGGAAAAAAAAACAACATGACCCGATGAGAAAAGGCTTACTCTCATTTTTCCATTTTATTCAATTACTGGGAGCCATATATCGGCGCAACTGCGCGAACAACACGTCACCGACTTAACGACTCGCTATTCCCTCTCTCCAAGGCACGAAATTGACGGGCGCTCCCCACACAAACACGAAATCATTAATATCACAAAATGGGATACTATAGATATACGGAAACGAAAATGTCGTGGTATTCCTATTTTCTAATAGTAATAATAACGAAAAACGAAAATGGTATGTCATATACGAAAACGAAAAAACTCACATACGAAAAAAAAAACGGAACCAGTCCTTCGATTCTGCAACTTGACGCAACTTATGATGTCAGTATTATGTTTTTCTAAAAACGCGTTATACAATGGTGCCAAACGATATGACTTATGGAAAGATGGCTTCATTAAATAAATTTCTATGACTCTATTGAGCTTTTATGCGCATCGTGATTGATTTTCGAAAATCGATATTAATATTGTCAGCATCAGCGCGATCGTATAATATTCATATTGATGAGAGCTTTTACATTGATAAAATTTCATTTGAAAATGCGTTGAATACAAACGGTACAATACTAATAACACGGCCTGCTTGCTTCCGATAACCACGGCCAAAGTATGAAACGTGTCCAGATCGTTGTTCCATTAAACATCTAGTTATCTACGTAAATGAGGATTCTCGCACTAACCTTCCTACAATGTGGCATAAACTCGGTTAAATTGTATGCCAATGGATATTTTTTTTGTTCGCTTGCAACGGCGTTGAAATGCGAGGATTACTGTTGCGGAATATTACTTATGTTCAAATGTATTTTTCAAAAACAAAGAGCCTCATTTGAAGACTCTGCGTACAGATGTCTGTATGAAATTTCCGAATGCCAATAATTTTAAAGTCTACTCCGGAAAGTCTATCGTCTTGACAATACCATTCTTATTATTGTATCCGGCCTTGAACTGACCCAAGGCCCTTGGTCCGGATTCAATAGGACACGTCCACTCGGATACAGTATTTGTCGCTTCCTATGTTCCTTTCCCGCGGAGCCCTATTAGTTTCCCCGTACAGTCCCCGCAACAGAAAAAAACAATATTGCCCCATGAAAAAAGGCCTGCTGTTTCATTCCATGTTATTCAATTATTGGGATCTAAATAGGGGGCTAACTGCGCGAACGACGCCTCCCGGACTCAACGAGCCATTCCCTCTCTTCACGGCACGAAATAGACGGGCGCTCCCTCGAGATTATTAACATCATACAATGCGATTTATGTATGTAAATGAAATTATTAACATAGACGGGCGCGCAAATACGAAATTATTAACATCATGCAATGCGATTTCTATACGTAAACGAAATTATTAACATAGACCGCCGTACGAACACGAAATTATTAACATCACACAATGGAATTTCTATACGTAAACGAAAAAAAAAAACGAAGCCATGAGTCGATGGAGGAACTTGACGCAACTCACGATGTCAATTTTCAAAATGATGTGCCTTACACAATGCCAATGGTGTCAATTTTCAAATGATATGACTTAATATGGAAAGATGACTTCACTACATAAACTTCTATGACTCTATTGAGCTGTGTGTGACATGTATCCAGACTTGCTTTCAAAAATCAATTAATTCAGTACCTTTGTCGCGCTCCCGCTAGTCATTGCTTTCACGAAAAAATCCTACCTAAAGGCGCAAATCAAGAAATTCAGCGCTATAGCTGCGTTTGCAGCAATTCAATCAATTCAGATTCCTAGTTTTTGAGAGGCCCACTCAGCCAGTTTGTCGACGTCCTCCTCCCCGAATTGATATTCCTTCAAAATATTCTCGACCTATATTTTTTTTTTCCAGGGCTGTTCCTCGCCTTGTCCCCCTCCTTGCTACGGAAATGTCCACCGTCAAACCTATCCAGCCGCGTTGGATGCACACAAAAGAGCCCTGCAAGTTTCGGTCAGACAAAACTGATCGTACAAGTTTTACAAAATGGATACTACCTTCTCACGCCTTTTTGACAAATAAACTCTTCCCGCTTCTTGCCACTTGTCAGGTCCGTATTCTCGGTCCAGTTTTTGCCCCATCTTTGTCAGCCAATTCTTGAGGTCGTGCTTCGGAGATAACAGTTCCTGTCCAACATTAGACGTACGGTTTTTCGAAAATGCACATTTTCAGTCAAAGAACTTGTTGCACACGAAAAACGGATAGTTTCAAACTCGCGCCGTTGCTAACAAGAGTATGACTTTGCGAAGAAAATGCCAGCTACTGTTCAACAGAATCAAATACTTTCTCTGCGAACTCTTTTTTGCACTTGAGCTTCTTATCCCTGTTTTTTTTTTCGTTTCGGAGCACAGCATTTCTTTTTCCAATGCAATTGTTTGATGAAGCCTATAGTAAAAATGGGCGTTGAGGACAATCCTTCTTTTCCAAATATGAATTCTGAACATGCCCGAAACGCAAAAATAGTAATACGCGCCATCGGACCCGATGTAGTCCTTCACGGTTTCGTCTCTGAATTTCTTTTTCAACACAAAGTCTTTCCTTCCCTCGAAATCTCTCTTCATCGCAGCTCTGATGTAACGCATTGTTGCGGATGTCTCTAGACGAGGACTCCACAATGAATTGGCGTTGGCGGTGTCAATGATGAAGTCGGGGAAAAGGATAAACCTCTTGGCGTTGACACAGATCGAGCGTTGCGTATCCCTGCTACGCAAATCGATCTCAGCAGTGTGCGAAATAACACCCCGACGGCAAACGACTTTCACGCTGTCTTGAGAGTTCAAATCTTTGAGCTCGCAGGAAAAGGGCTCTGGCTTGATCTTCTCCCTCATCGTAATGAATGTACCATAATACTCGCATGTCGCATCCAAAATATTTTTGACGCCCGACGTTTCGTCACGCAGCATAACTTCCACTGCAGATTTCATGGCTTTCTGGTGGGGTGTTGGAATTGCTGATAACTGTGGAACCCAGGTTCTGTTTATGCCGGATTTCAATATTTTCCACCTTTAAAAAACACCTCCCCCACCTACAACTCCTAATACTGTAAATAAAGTCTCGAAACATGCATTGGGCTTCATTCTCGCCAAAAATAATTTATACCGGCATGTCGCTTCATATCCTCGAGGCCCACTGTCGAATAGAAAATCCGCGAAATTGCGACCCTTCTCCGCGACTATGTAGGATTCCGCGAATGTAAAATAGATGTATCCCGCCGTATAATACGAAATACCATCGTGCGTACACTCCAGCGTCACCCTCGGGGTACTAGTCATCGTTGTACTCGAGCTAAAACTGAGAACATCATTCTGGCCGTCGTCGCCTTGTGTATGACAATCGAAATCCTTGAATTCGCACGTGAAGGGGACGTCGACATCCTCCAGATTCTTCTTCGGCAGCTTGGCCTGTTTTTCCATGCTGGGTTTGATGTGCAACAACAACAAACGAGATCAACCGGATTCCATAAATCAAAACTTGCAAAGAGTACCTGCTGTTTGCGCGATCGCTCCTGAAAGGCCTTCCCCTTTATCTGTGCCTTCTCGACAGCAAGTTTCTGTGGATGTTAATGTGTTCGTCACCCTCGATATTACATAACATATGACATCGACATAATTCACACTCTAAAATGAGGGCATAGGAAGTAACGAAAAAAACTTTCTCGTTCCTGCAGTCCGGCCGGGGTGCTATGAAAGGGGCGACGAAGAATCAAGACTATGGGGACAAAGGCCAACTATTGGCGATTGAAATACCTTGGCGGCCTTATACGCGTTGATAACCCGATTATCCTTGACAAATTCGGTAAATATGGCAGGGTTCAAGCCCTCCAGCGTTTTCCAGTGATCCGGTAATATGATGGTCTTCAAATTTTTTTCGCTGATGCCGCCTATAATCGTGGCAGCTTCTTCATCGGAGATGGCTTCTCTTTTCTGCAGCAGCTCGATTAGACGATCCAGCAGCTTTGTCTGTTTTTCCGTGTTGGATTTGATGTGCAACAATAACAAGCGAGATCGACCGGATTCCATAAATCAAAATTTTCAAAGAGTACTTTTCTGGCCTCCTCCTGTTTGCGCAATCGCTCCCACTTTATCTGTTCCTGGTTGACAGCAAGAGCCTGTCGACGTTTCTCCAGCATTGGGGATCTCTTCGCGATTTCCTGTTATCAATGTGGTCGATGACGGTTGATCTGAATTCCGAATTCGACATACTTCGCATTCCAAGAAATGGGCCGTCGGCGCAGGGAACATCAACCAGTCCACGTATTGGGGTTCTTCCTTCAAGATTTTCTGGTTTTTGTAATCTGTGCGGGACAGTACGAAAATTGGAATTCCATTAGGTTCTCTCTTCGAACCTTTCCGATTTCTGCATTCTAAACTGGGCAGTATTACTATGGTAATTGTAATTACGATGAGCTTCTTGGTAATATCGTGGCCTTGTACAGCGTACAGACTGAAATCCTCCAACCTGAAACCGATCTCCCAAGACTCGCGTTGCCGCAAATCCGAAGTCATTGTGCCGGTTGGCCTCGCCATCTTCTGCCATGATTCCATTCCATTTGGCAGAGGGGATTCAAGCCAGCCGTACGGTCCGCTGCTATAGATGTATTGTTGCCACTCTTTGTTTATCTTCACTTTATCTTCACAACCGACCAATTTTTTGAGACAGGCGAGTAGACCTCCTTTGGATAGATCTGCGCCAACTGGTTTCCGGTACGGGCATTCAGCTACTCCAAAATTAGGATCGTACCAAACCAGGAGTCTTTCTTCCGCAGATAAATGCATTCTTCCAAGAAAACATGAATGTCCGTAGATCTCCCGACGGAACGTCTTGTTTTTAATCTGCTCTGCCAAAGATGGCTCGATTTGTGCCGCGAAGGTAGTGCCACTGCTGGCGTATTTCAAACCGTGCTCATCGACGGATTTAATATTATTATGTGGCTTGCGAGGCCACCATTCTTCGGATCCGCCAAGACGCAATCCTCTGAAGAAAAACATCTCGCTCCCCGCGAGAGGATCGTTATGTTTCCCTTCTCCGTCACGGTTGTTCAATGCTTGGGCAAACTCACTGGCTACCTCTTCATTCAGAGTTTTATAGTCCGGATTATCATTTCCCGAACCCCTCACGTTGACGTGGGCCACAGGCTCCCTCTCCAAGGACAAGTCATAATATCGAGCATTCGATTCCACCTTCGTCCACTTTTCGTCCTTCGAAAATATTTCGGTGCGTGGAAGATTGTACCAGAGCATCGCTTTTTCCTCCGTTCGCAAGGTCTCCTGCTGAGCCACCGTTCGCGAGAACCTCATGGGGTATTCCCGGACCGTGTCTTTCAAAATTTCTGCGATCCTCGGGCAGCCGGCGCTGGGTTCTTTTCCTAACTCTTTGCGCCACGCCTTCTCGAAAGCTCGAATAAACGAAAGAGTCATGGGCGTATCCACGGAATTTTCAGCAGAAAGTCTCTTCTCATCCTGTGGAACCTCTTTCCAGTCGATGGGTAAATTTGCGGTCCTCTCTTGTAATTTTTCGAACATTCTCGAAAAATCCTCTGTGTTGACAACTCCTTTCACGAAACTGACCTGGTAATCCGTGTACGCGTCTCCAATGTGTCTCCACTCGCCGATCTGTTTGTTGTTCGCCATTTCCTGTTTGCGGGTGAATGTGAATGTGCATCATGACGGTTGATGTGAACTCCGAATGTGGCCAACCATGTTCCATCAATCCAAATATTAATGAAACGAGAGCTTATGGGCGTGCTATTATCATCAACTAATAAACCTGAAATACTTCAAGTTTCTATTTTGCCACTTCTTGATGGCCGAGATTGGAACCACTTCTTGATCACCGAGATCCAGTATATTCTATAAATAAAATTCTCGCTTCCCGACGAACGGCGGCATCTACAAACAACACGTGCACAAATAAATCAACCGCCATATCGCGACTGCCAGCCACTACAACAAAGAAAACAGCACACACAAAAGACCCTGAGGTCGAACTGACCAAAACAATACAGTTCCCCCAATAAGCGCTTTGATCATGTGTTCTTCGATTACTCGGTGGATGAATGTTCCGGCTTTCTTCATTTTTTCTTCGTTTTTTATTGCCTCGTTAGTCAATAGACGCCGGATTTCATCAACAGGTCTCGCCGAACCGCAGGTTTTTGTCCCTTCGAGCTTTCCCTGTACTGCTTGGAATGCCGACGTTAACCACGCGTCTTCGTCTGATTGCCACTGCTCGTACTTCTCCTTCGCGAGGCCCTGTCATTCAACAGTTATTAATGCGCTTCACTTATCAACTTACTAACGTTACGAAATTGTTGAAGTTCGTAAGAACCCGCGCGGCTGGAGTTTTGGCACATTCCACACAGTTCTGATGCGCAGGGTCCAGAACGCAACAATCGACATAATTCTCACAACTCAGAGGGCCTCAAAATTCAGCAAAATAGAGAGCTTATGGGCGCACTGTTATCATCAAATAATAAACGTGAAATACTTGAAGTTTCTTGTGGTATGCCTGCTTGCCTTCGAGGGTGCTCTTGATGACGTTCTTCTCCGTGGACGAAACGCGCTTCCCCTGGGGCGAGCCGGCCTCCTTCGTATTCTTTTTCTTCTGCTCAGTGTTCGGTTTCGTCTTCGCGGGGGCCTGTTGACAGTGAATGTTACTATGCTTCATAATGGTTGTTGTGAGTTTCGTATTCGCCATATTTCGTTGTTCTAAGAAGAGGGATGCAGGGAACAACTATGGAGGCTTAACAGTAGTTAGAAGAAATCGACAATTCCACATAGTTTACCGAACCTGAGGAACCCAATGTGGCATGCCGAGAAAAAGCCAAAAAAATTGAACCTGGAACTGCTTTGAAGTCTCGATGACCTGCTTTGAAGTCTGGCGGGCAATTTTGGGAACAATTTCGTCGCTAGTCGGAGCTTTCTTGAAGCTTACGGTAGGCATTTCCCCAGAACCTTCCGACCAAAAATGGATGATAACCCGATTCTGAACCTTCTTTCTGGAGCTTTGTCAGAAACCCTAAAATTCGAGAAAACTTAATTGAATTTCGAACGATGTTACAAACACCATTGCTTACCCGGGAAATGCCTACGAACGAGTTTACAGGACTTCGCGTTGGACTGCCCCGCATGCAGCTGCTCTTGCTTCTTCGTCTTCAACTGTTGTTGTAATTCCTTGCGCGGGTGCGGCGTCTCAGACCCTGCGCTGCCGCCCTTCGAGTCGAGGGCATCCTTTTTTGTTCCACGCCAATGTAAAGAAATCGACAATTCCACATAGTTTACCGAACCTGAGGAACCCTATGTGGCATGCCGAGAAAAAGTTAAACAAATTGAACCTGGACCTGCTTTGAAGCCTCGATGACCAACTTGGCGCCTGCTTCGACACCCCGGTCGCCAAGCCTATCCGCACGCTGCAACTCATTGACATCGCCGCTTTCCTCCACCGCCACCTTCACCGTCCGGTTTTCGAGGCCCAGCTCCTTCAGCACATCCTCCACGGTCGTCGACGATGTGACCTCGAGTTTTTTCTCGACCCGGCGCTGACCAGGGGCATCTTCGACCGAAACTGTGATCGTGAACTGGTTTTGTTTCGCAATCCATTGAATTTATGCGCCCCATCGGTGTTCCTCTTTATCGAAAGGGAGCCGCTTCTTAAATGCCAATGAGGTAATAAATGGAATACCTCTTCTGAAATGGTGCCCAACCCAACCGGCGTGTCACGGTCCTCGCTCTGGGAATCAGGTTCACTTTCGCCTTCCCCCGCATTATCGTCGCCCTGTAAATGTTGCTGTTTTTTTTCCACTGAGTGTAACAATACTGCGCCGAACGAATGTTTTCTTGAGCCAAGCAGGGGTTATCCCCATGCGAGACATGACCCCCGGTCCCAATGCGGCGGCGCTTTCACTGTGGTCAACGATTCAACGATCGATGCCGCGGAGTTTCTAAATCGCGTCTTGAGCGCAGTTTTCGGACTCCTCGCCATGCATTCCAAATGGGCGGGTGGGTAGGATCACATTCGGACCCTATCCAGTTGTTTTCGGTCTCTTGGCCTTGCACGCGAATGCAAAGAAGTCGTTCGCTACTCTTTCTCAAAAAGGAGCCATTTCTCAAGTAATGGATAACTAGAATACATTTTCTTCCACCTGGCTATCTGCCAGCGTTCCATCTTCGACGCCGCTTCCATAGTCGTCCTCCTCGTCCTCTGGACTGCTCTGGTTCTTCTTCTTCTTCTTCTTCTTCTTCGTCGTCGTACACATCTCCGTGCACTTTTGCTTGCAACCCCCCCACGAGTCCTTGCACGTTTCTTTGCATGTGGTCATGCAACCTGAACCCCCCTTCATCAATTCTAACGCGCTGGACAGGCCCGCCGGCGCCAGAGGATCGTCGCGGGCGGTCGTACCAATCTCCTGCAGATCATCCTCCTGTGAAGAAGAAAACGGAGAAAAGGAGGAAGACTGCTGTAACAGAGCAACGTAGGTGGCGAAGGCCATCAACGAAATCACAAGCAGTTTCCCGAATACAAGAGAAACGGGAGACGCGGTTTCCCAATAGGATTTCAGCACAGCCCACGACAGGAAACGCTGGAGTCTCCCCTGGCTCTTTCCGCGGACCCTAGAACCGCTGGTTCTCCGCTTATGACTAATATCATGAGTGTCAGGAGGAGGATCAGTTGCCGCTGCTTTCGGCGGACTGCTGGGAGTTTTTTCTCCTGCCGGGCCTCTGGCCCGTTTTCTAACCTTCCCCATCTTGCCCGTAGGCATGTCGAAGGGAAAGAACGGAGAGGCTGCGCACAACTCTCTAGTGCGGTATAGCTTCCTAAATACGCATCACAATTCAAGTTTCATGTTCCCGCCTTGCCTGACTATCAATAATCAGCATACAGGAAACACTGCTGCGAATTTTCAAAGGGGCACAATTCACTGAGAGAAAACCGGGCCTGGACACTTCGGAACGCTATCGAGGAAATACTGGAAACGCCATGATATAGCATCTCGTACAAGACTATTCGCCCACTTGCACCAGAATTCATAACGGAAACAATACTATAGGGAGGTACTTGCAACGCAAAATTCGACACAAGGCAATTCATGTATGAGTTCCACACAGGACAGCATGCTCCCCATACAACCCATGGGCCATTTCCCACGCCTATACCACCCAAACACCGAGTGTAAAAATGACTCCCACCAACCACCACAGGGTCCGCCACAGTGTATCTTATTTTCTCGACTCATTTGTTTCTAGACCAACACAGGTCCTGCCAAAGAGAACTTAATGGAATCATGGGTTTCTTTTCGTCGCGGGCAAATACCCTTCTACTAGCAAAATGATAGGAAATCAAACCATGTATTATTTCACAAACCACGTTGTTCGGACTGAAGTCTTTTTCGCGATACGCGGAATCGGTCTATGTTATTTTTTTCTAAATTTCTAATACGCTAATTAGTTGACCGGAAAACCAAAGGGCACTTCCCGGTAGTTGCATGGATGTTTAATACGCATTGAACATATTGGCGGTTGAACTTTCGGTGCTCGCCAAAACGGCAAAATCCCTGTTGGTAAAATATAAAAAAACAACAACAGCTTTTCTACGACATCGTCTTGTAACGGAATACTTAAGTGTTGTGGGTCGCTTGTCATCTAAGTTTGAATTCAATTGTCAGAAGTACGGATTCAGTTCAGAATTTTTGAATTGATACACAACCCCAGTGCGGACCGGGCGCTAAAAACGAACATCGGAATAACTTGAGAAAATCTGAAAATGGCCCGAACTGCTACGTAGATCTAGATCAACGAATTAGATCGGGCAGCAGCACCGACGAGTGGAAAAACCGAATTCATAATAACGATTCAATATTAATGATAGAAAGACGAGCTCTCCTCAGTCCTCTCCCTGAATTATTCTTAATCGAAAAAACACGAGATTCTGAAAAGCTTTTACTTCTTCCGCATTGTGAATTAATATACATTGGATGGGAATGATCGGGAATTCATATTCACACGCGCCCATAAACCGTCGGCGTTATTGCAGCGCAAACCCCCGTTCCAAGAAAAATGGATCGCCCTCCAATAAGTCGCGTGCCGTAGGTCGTTTCTTCGGATCTTCCGCAATCATTCTCAGCAGAACGCCGATAAACGCCGTTTCATCACCAGAAACACTTCCCTCGCCCTCGCCAGCGTGCGTCAGTTTTTCGACCAACTTCTCCCTCAACCGATCGTGACATTCCTTGGGCGCCAGATCGCCCCACTCCTTGCATTGTGCTCACATTTTAACTGGGCAAATAATTCATAATTCTTACGGAGCAGTAATGTTTCGTTCTGGACTAGTATAATGGAGATTGAAAAATATTTATTAATTTTTTTTTTGAAAATTTAATATTTTTTTGCCCAGTTTTCGATCTCCATCATCCTAGACCAGAACGAAACATTATTGCTCCGTAAGAATTATGATTTTTTTGCCCAGTTAAAATGTGCTTACCCTTGCATTGCCAATGGAGGTATTCGCCCTGTACCTCGTACAACATCAGACCAAGGGCGTAGATGTCCGATTTTTCTGAGTACGCGTCAGTCCTGCGTTTTGCTTCGGTTTCCTCCAAATATTTGGCGTAGGCAACCTTGTCCTTTGCGACCCAATGGAAGCCACCATCCTCGGTATCTTCATAATCGTAGTCGCCTTCGTAGGCTTTTGGGGATTTTTTTTTTTTCGGGAATTGGAATCCACTCCAAATACCAAATGGGGTTTGGGATGAAATGCGCTAACCACCCACTGAATAATGTCATAGGATGCGCCACCCGGGCACTATTAAAACTGAAAGGAAAATGAAGTACCAGTGAACGACTGCCAATAGTCGTTAATCTCAGGGGCGAAGAACAAGGGGCTGCCCTTCATATCCACATCCAACTCAGTTTTTTCCTTCGCGGTTCCAAAATCCGCCCATTTTAACAGAGGGTTTGTGGGCGGCAATTTGACATTGTTGACAGCATGAGACGCACCTTCTTCTCCTTCGTCAACCTCATCTTTCCCCGACATGTTCTCGGCCCCGAACAAATCTTGCAAAAACCCCTCTTCATCTTGTGTCCCGCGTTTCCCCCCATTCGTGGACTTTCTAAAACCTTCCCTGCCCCGTTCCTCTTCCTCCCTCAAAAAGCACTCCCGCTCCTCCAACGCGTCATCGTGGACTAGGACGTTTTCCATTTTCACATCGCAATGCACAACCCCAGCCTCGTGAATGGCGCGCAGACCGACGAGGAGCTGTTTCGCAAACACGCGCATGTGGGCGGCGGGTATTTGCGCGAGAACGGGTTCTGCGTAATCTTGTTCCTCCTCTTCTACGTGTTGCACTTCGGCCTCTTGCGCCTCAACCTGCCCCTTCTTCTTTTTCTTAGCCGCTTCCACTTCCCTGGCAACGATTTCTGGCTTGTAGAATTCGTTGACATAATCACCTAGATTGCCCGCATTCGTGTACTCCATCACTATCGCGTGTCTTTCGAATAACAAATCGCGTTGTCGCCAGTCCTCTGGATCTTTAGGCACTATGAGCAGATCCATGTATTGCACCGTAAGCACATTTTAACTGAGCAAAATCCGGGCAAAAAAATCATAATTATTTCGGAGCAATAATGTTTCGTTCTGGTCTAGGATGATGGAGATCGGGTATGAGAAAATATTAAATATTCAAAAAAAAATTCAATGAATATTTTTCAATCTCCATTATACTAGAGTCGAACGAAACATTATTGCTCCGCAAGAATTATGAATCATTTGCCCAGTTAAAATGTGAGCACTATTGCACCACATGGGGTTTCCCGATAAGCTTTTTCAATATGTCAGCCTCCTTCACCAACGCGATATCATATTTCTGCTTGTCTGGGTCCCTGGGGCCGGGCAATGCTGAAAATTTGATCGCCACCTGCATCACGGTGGTGGTGGTCTCCTCTTGCCCCTGCTGTCGAAGGATGGGGGGCTGCTGCTGTTGCTGCTGTGGAGCGTTGGAATTGTCCCCCTCCTGTCCCAGCGGGCCCCAAATCGCACGCATGTCGTCCTCCGACTCAGAATGGGGTTCTTCGTAGGGGCAGGGCTGGTTGGTGTGTGTGTGTGAGATTTTGGATTGATTTTTTTTTTGTGCGGATGGTACGAATGTAGGGAAAAAAATGAGAGAAGGAAACCCCATTCCTGAAACACCCAAATATGTCGAACAAAAAAAAAAAAAACTACCTTCCCGCCCCGCCCCGAAATAGAATAAATACTGCGAAATAAAACTACCTTCCCGCCCCGCTTTTCAATATTTTTTTTCTTCTTCGTGGAGACCCGCTTGACACTTTGGAGCCTCCGAAAAACCGTAGCATCCTGTACGCTGGCATGCACCGAGCAGACATGCACTTTGGACTTCACTTTCTGCTGCAGTCCCAAGCCATTCACAGATTGTAAAACGCGCCCTACGATGCTTTTGAATTTTTCCCGACTATTTGTGCTACCTCTTCGTTTCTGTTGCGGGCTGATACCCCCTGGCTGGAAGACAGCATCGACTTGGAGATTTTCTGATAATAACTGATTTTCATCGTCCGGGGGGTCATCGGCGCCTCCGGAAAATAGGTTTTGCGTTGACCCCTCTTCCGCGTCGGTTTCGCGCACTTCGCACAGCTGCAAGTGTCCGTCCTGTTGTTGGTTTTTTCTTGGTCTTTCTGCCTCTAAGATGGGGCCGTTATCTCCCACGACACATTTCGGAACCTGCCGGATCATGATGCTTTGCCGTTGCCAAGAGAGCGGGTCCATCCGCTTCCCTTTCGTATCGACACCGTGCATCGGGCCCCCGTTGCCATGCCTGGCGCTCCGTATGCGGCAAAATTTCTGCACCGAGAATTTCTGTTTTCCCATACCACCCGTTGGGTACTTAAAGCGTTTCTGAGGGGGGAGGCCTTCTACCGAACGCATTGTGAGTAAGCGCGTGTTTGTCATAGTGGGACCCTTTTGACTGACGTCCTGCAATTGCGGTTTTTGCTCTTCTGCGCCGGATAATCTTTCGTCGTCCACCCGCATGAACCGCTGGGGGGCCGTCAAATCAAAAGGCCTGTTCGGTTCTCCCCGCTCCGGGCTGATACTCACGGTGCCCTCGTCATTCATCACGGAGTCTGGCAACGGGTTCGGCGAAATCCAAGATCCTGTTGGACGTTCAGGGCTGGCCCCATCAACGCCGTCATTGTCATCATCGTTCTCCTCCTCCTCGTCCTCCCCGTACAGCTCGTAGACGGAGTTGTGGTATTGCGATACCCGCTGCCCAGGCTGGTGAGAAGGGCTGGTGGCCGTTGTTGACATCACTGGTTTGTCGACCGTCAATAACCCATTTTCCGTACTAGAAGGCTCCACAACCTTCTCATGTTTTCCCGTGAACACAACGCCCCAATTGCCCTCGCCCAAGCGTTTTCCCACGCAATAAACGCGCCCGTTTTGCCCGGTTAGCAGCATCTTGTGTTCCTCCTCTTCCTCATCGTCCCAGTGAAATTCCTCATTGTCGGCGTCTTCTGCCACGAACATGAGCTGTTGTTGTTCTTCTTGTTCGGATTCTGCTCCATTTTGGCTCCCGTTGGCATCGGCTTCCTGCTGACCGAACCCTTCTTGTTCCTCAGATGGAGGTTCATGGAGAAACTCGTTCCCACCCAGAGCGCCGGGTGCGTTGTTGATACCATCATCGAAACCGAAAATATTCTCGGGTCCGTCCACGCCAAAAATATCGATGTCGAATTCGCGTCTAGGCACCTTCTCCCGAGATGGGGGACGCTGCGCTTGTTCTCTATTTTCTACTAGAACGTCACCGCCACGCTCCTCTCTTGGCTGAAAAGGCAACTGTGAATCTCCTTCGTCACCTGAATTCCGTGCGTCAACCACGCGAGGAATATGGGTGCTCACAGGTCGGTCTAAGTCGCTATTCGGATGTAGGCGCTGAGGATCGTAATGTTCAACATTGGAATTCGGTTCTGTCCCGTCCAGTATTGGAAAATCTTTTCTGCCTTTCCTCTCCTCCGCCCCCATGTGTCCTTTCTCTTCCTCATCAGCGTCACTTATCGGTTTAAACCACATAGAATCGGCGACGTCTATCTTACCATTCGAATTGCCGCCCCCTCCACCACCGGGATTGTGATTCGCATCAATAACCTCCTCACCGCCCACGTGATCAAAACCGTCGAGCAACGGGCCGTCCCGCGAAATACTCACATCCACCTGCGGCATCCCATCTTTGAGAATGTCCTCCCACTTTTCTGGATCGAAGGAAGTTTGGCCCTCGTGCGCGTGGTGCAGTTGCATGAACCCATTCGACGATGAACTGGTATCAAAATCCACCA
>Ga0099798_10165_pt1 | contig 21379 bp, 21 predicted proteins | sample Uncmet_Sort29A_1_FD_89870 | JGI IMG/M metagenome (GOLD analysis project Ga0099798, IMG submission 89870) | Marine eukaryotic communities from CALCOFI LINE 67, Pacific Ocean - CN13ID_Sort29A_1 | ecosystem: Environmental > Aquatic > Marine > Oceanic | place: Pacific Ocean: Monterey Bay | collected...
CGTCGTTTCACGTCATTGACCGTCATTGACCATCGATGTCCATCGTCATTGCCGTAATCAGTAACGAAAGAATGTCATTAAACGTCAAAGTGAATGTGTCATGTCATCTGCACACACCGATATGTATGCATGAGAGAAAAAGAGAGAGACAGAGGGAGTGATACGGGGAGAGAGACAGAGAATGACGCAGAGAAAAAGAGACAACGACAGGGAGAAGGAAGATGAGAGACAGTGAAGGGAGAGACAGGAACAGAGAAAGAGGAAGACAGACAGAGACAAAGAGGAAGAGAGAAAGAGATAGAGAAAAAGAGAAAGAGCGACATCAGAGGGGGGGAAGTAATTTCATACACCTACAAGTCAGCCTGGATCAACAATGGAGATTGCCCAAAATGAAATTGTGAGTCATTCGAGTCATCTTATCCTGACCACCAACCCCACCAAAGGTGAGTCCATCGGGGTTTCACTCTCGTATGTACATAACGAATTCGAAGTTGTCACAAGAGATTGCAACTGCTCAACGTACTCAACGTGCTTATACACGCAGGCACTGGTCCTAGTCAGAGCTTTCTATCCGTGCTAGAATCAGCGTCTGAGGACATCAGTACGCCGAGCTACACCAGAATCGAGTGTCTGCCACTTTCGATTATACTTCAATAGAGTTTGTCATGCACACAATACTTCGCCAAAAAATATATCAAAAGCTGAGTTAAGTGCCACTTCTTGATGGTTGGCGGTCCCGCCATCCCTTCCCCACGTGAGTCGAATGACTCACTTCTTTTATTTTGAGCAGCCTCCTAATTTCATGGAACCCATTCCATATATCCCCGGATCACTATCAATACTACATTGCAACCGTCAATCTACACAGTTTGGTTGTCTTTTGTTCATCTGGTTTCTGCAACGCTGGCGCAGGCCTCCCAAGTTGGGTACCGCCCATGATATGTTCCGCCATGGTCTGCCCCCTACCGGGTGCTCTCCTGGTCGCCGTGGTGACCGCCCTGTTGGCGACCATGTTGCGGCCTTGAAATTGAGAAGGTGAGAAATTGTGCATGTCAGCAATTGAGAAGTTGGCGAAGTTGCGCACTCTGCACAACTTCCCTCGTGCAGAGTGCGCAACTTCGCCAACTTCTCACTTTCTGCCATGCACAAGTTCGAAGTTGTGAACTTGTGAAGTTATGAAGATGAGTTGGATCCATCTCGCCACCGGGGGAGGGGGTAGTAGAAGTTATGAAGGTTAAAAAGTGTGAATATGTGCAATGCGTACAACTTCACAACTATCCCCCCAGTGGAAATAGATCCAAGTCATCTGTACAAGTTCACAACTTCGAAGGTATGAAGTTGAGAACGTGTGAGTTTGTGCACTTTGCGCAACTTCACCACTCCGATGTCGTGAAAATGAGACGTTGTGATTGTGTGCGACGTGCAAACCTTCACGAGTTGAAAGGTTCGGAGTTGTGAAGTTGAAAAGTTGCAAAGTTGTGAACTTTTGCAGGTGAGTTGGATACATCTCGTCACGAGGGGGGCGGGGGTAGAAGTTGTGAACTTATGAAGTTGTGCACGTTGCGCAAGTTCATAACTTCTCGAATTCACAATTTCACATTTTCGACTATCCTCCCCCGTGATGAGATGGTTCCAACAACAGAACAACTTCGAAGTTGTTATTCTGAGAAGTTGTGAACTTATGAAAATGAGTTGGATCCATCTCCCCTGGTGGGGGGGGGTGGTAGCAGAAGTTTAGAACTTGTGAAGTTGTGAAGGTGCGAACGTGTATCCGCCATCTGCACATCAGTTTTCAGGTGTCAGTCGCATGGAGGCATTATGTGTGGGCGCATGCGCGAGTGGTGCATGGAGGTGGGAACCAAGGGTGAAGATTGCGAATTACTTGCATGATTACATAAGATGTCACGTGCTGCGATGTAACGCCGAACCTGCCAGCAGATGTATGTGTGCGAACGAGGGCGAGGATGGAATGCAGAACCGTCGCTGCTTGTAACCTCGCAGGACGATGAGACAGTTCTGCGGGGAGCAGCATGGCACACAGTTGTCGTTCCCCCGCTTTCCGAACAGCTAGTGTTGACGCATTTTGCGGCTTTCCAAAGTCTTGGATATTCTGACGTTACATTGAACAAGAACAGTCTCACCAATGCATGGTCATGCTATGGACATTGACTTTGTCGTTGCTTTGGTCGACTGTCTCCCTCGGTACTCTTAACTGTCTTCGATACTGTGTTCCTTGTCAGATCCCGATCATATGGTCACCGATCATAATGATGATGTGATTTGATATGGTGTAATTAACGGCATTGTCTGATCTGAGAGCACAGTCGCGGAGTCATGATCTGATCGGATGTTACGCCGGATTCGATGAAGATGAGATCAAACCATGTTTTTTTTGTTTCTTACCTGAATTTAGTGGCAAATGGGAATGCACCCAAATTGGCTCAGGCGGTCTCGCCGAATTCCTGATTTTTGCATCCTAGCGGATCGTCAGCCAGAGTGATGCTAAGATGAGAAGTACGCCAGCTGCGTGTCCAAGTGATCGATGTGTCGCGGGATTGCCCCAGCACACGAGCTCATCCCAAAAACACCATTACTGAATCGCGATCGCGTTTGTGGTCACCAAACGTCGTTGTTGAAATTATCCACCTTAATTTAGGGGAAATATAAACTCTGCATTTTTCACCTGATTTAGTGAAACGTTTCGGATTTAGGAATAATCTCCGGATGGGGGGGGGGGTATCTACACTAATTTGAAAACGAAAAAACTTAATCAGACCTCATGCCATTTGAATTTGGTAGATCTCTTTGCAGCGACCGTGAGGTTTTCCCCGTAGTGACGTACAACGTCCGCATGATCGTCCGTAAATGCTTTGTCAATGAGCTGGAATAGTGGCGAATTGCGGTCCAATTCTGTCCCCGATCAAATTTAGGAGTGATTTTGGGAAGTCACACCTCGCCTTTGATCTATGTAGATCCACAGGGCCATCCGCTACATTATCTACAATTTTCACATATTTTCGGAAATCATTACGAATTGTGATTCAGCAAGACCCCGCGTTGTTGCTGGGAAGGGTGATGGCCTTTTGGATATCACGAGTTACAGATTCTTGCGCGAAGCTCGATTGTTTTCTGCGCTGCGTTGTTTTCTTTCTTTTTCTTTTTTCCTGCGCTCCGCTCTTGCCAAAGCGCCATTTTTCGGCGCCCCGCGAGATTCTCATAGACTATATTTGTTGGAGTGCGAAACTCGCACAGTGGCCTGGGCGCACATTGAGAAAGTTCGCGGGCTTGGGGGTTGGGAAGTGGTACAGGCCAATGTTAAAGAAGTGGTACGTTTCAGTTAACGGGGGAGGGACCTGGGCGGGTTGGGGCGCCCACTGCTACCCTAACTACCGGGGGGACGGGTCCCGGATTTCGCGTACCACATGTATTTTTTTCTGTAGTATCCCAGCCCCTTACTCCGGGGAATATATTATCAGGCCACCCGCAGCGAGTTGAGACGGTTCCGTATTTTGTGTATGAGGAAAGCGGCCTTCAGATTCCGCTACGATTCCAGTAAGTCTGGGACGACGTCCCGACTGAAGATTTGATCCTGACCTGGTCAGATTCATAGGTCAGGCGATTGTATGATCTGCCGCCGTTTGCGGCAATCATTGTTTTTGAAACCTTGATTCATTGCCACACGATACTAATCTTCGAGCGATATATTTTTCGGAAAACGATATCTTAAAAGTTGGTGTGTTTTGGAGGAGGTGCTGGGGTGATGGAGGGGAAGGAATCGTACCACCAGGGATGCAGGTATGATCTTGGTCTCAGGATCTCGGGAAACACCGTTCCTCGCGATTGGTTCTAATCATAGAGTCTTGGACGTGATAATATGATTCGATTTACAGACGCAAGAGCCTGGACCGTGCTAGAATATTCGAGATCAATCATTTTGTTTTTTTAGGGGGTAAGTGGATGTCCATTTACGTTTAAAGAAAGCATCACAAAGAATAGAGCCACTGTAAATAGTATAGGGGTGTGTACTCCCTGACCCCTGTTGGCACTTTTCGTTCTTCTCTCCGATGATTAGTTTTGCAAATTAGATCCCGGCAACGGTAGTCGATCTCGCACCGAATTTCGTCATTTTCCGCTGCACGCGTATTGGTATCAGAAAGTTACAAAACGAAGTATGACGCTTGTCGAAATTTGCCGGAGGAGTGATCCTGGTGCTGTCGTCTCGCCGCTGTCTTTCCCTGACAGGCGCACAGGGCGCCTATTTTCTCGAATACAGTGCAATGCCACAGATCATCCCCGGCCTCACAGCCGAGTCTGTGTCCCGCAAGCGCGGGTCCCACAACCCGTGCAAGGTGCCGACGTTGAAGAAGTTCAAGGCCAAAGGTGACAAAGTGGAGGCAGAGTGGTCAGCCCCGGGTTCAGATGGCAGCTCCTACACGGTTTCCGCGGCCGGCAGTACGTTCACCGAGGCTTTTTTGTCCAGCGTCTCGCGGCGCCATCTTTTGTGAAGTGGAAGGTGGGTCTCAACATGGAAACCCAAGGAGTTAAGTCCTCACAATCAGGCAGGGGGGAGTAGAACACGAACCATAGTTTTGTATTTCAGTTGGGGTAGAAGCATGGGAAGCCGGATTGCGCTAACAATCTCCCTGAGTGTCAAATCGAAACCAAGTGTTTGAGGCCTCTGTCATGGGATGCCCATACATTTTAAACTAGCTAGTGTTGACCTTAATGTACGCCAGATATTGTTATCTTGAAAAGTAAGGAAGTCGAGGGACGAACGTTGGAAATTGAGTACATTGACTTGCGCCATGGGGACGAAACAAGATGAACCTCAAGGTTGAAAGACGAGGAGTAAGTCCTGAAAGTTTGAAATAAATGAATTCGATTTTGACAGATGGTGTTTGAAAAGAAAGTAAGTCCACAATGCCACTACGTCAAAAGAGCATAGTGTTCAGGCGAAGGTGATCGAACGTTTCCACAGGACCGTTCGGGGCAATGTTTCAGGGTATTTGATAGAATGAGGACCTGCCCTCGTACAATGAATCAGTGATACTTCGGCGAGAAGGTTCTCTGGACAAGTTCTGCACCCAATCCAAATCCCAACGCAGACAATTTAGTCTACGGGGAACTGAATATGGGGCAGCCGGCAATCCCCTTACTGGGAATTGGGCCAGGCTACGGTTGTGGGGGAAGATGAGGTTGCTGGATAAGGTTGCTCAAGGTTCCACGATCAGAGGCGAATCATCCACGACATCGCATACATGTGCATTGTATTCATCACTATGACAGGAGCGCTTTCACAGCGCACTCCTGGGTCCTGCCCCACCTTTCGGTGAGATTTCGACTGTTCATGCACCCTTCATGCACCGCCCCTGGTCGAACCAGAAGCATCGCTTATTTGGCTTGTACTTCCCCTCCCAGCCCCGGGACTTGAGGACCTCCATCCTCGCTCTTGGGGAATGCTGGTTCGCGCCGAACTCCGAAGACGAGCTTCTGCTTCTTGGCCGCGTTGCCGTTCTGACTGCATTGCCGACTCCGCGTTTCGCCTGGCTGACTGCCCGTGTTGCCTTGCGCTTCGGATGACTCGTTGCGCTTCGTCTGATTCACTGTCCACACTGCCGAGTTCGCTCGCGATGGCTCACTGTCGGTCTCAGTGTCAGTCCCAGTGTGGGTCCCAGTGTCGGGCGCACTATCTGTGGTGCTGCCTGTGTCCCCACGATGCTTTGTGAGGAAGGCATGTCCCCAGGTTCATGACAGAATGAGGACCTGCCCTCATAGAATGAATCAGTCATAACGATTGTGGTTTCCTTGATGTTGTTGAACACGATTCGAGAGATATCAAGAACTATTTTGAATATCCGACCATTTCCATTTCCAAATCCATTTCCATTTCCAACGTTGGAAATGGAAATGGAAATATTTGTCCTGGAAATGGAAATGGGAATTTTGAGGGCGGCCTTTTTCGATTCATTTGGTGTCGAATCGCCTCAAAAGTTGATAAAATCTACAGGGCTCGCAGAGGTATTTCGACCCGTGCCAAAATCATTGCAAATGGACACCAACACAAAAACTTGGAAATTTTGAAAATGGAAATATTTCCATTTCCATGGAAATATTTCTGGCGCCGACCATTTCCATTTCCGTTTCCATTTCAATTTCCACCATTTCCATTTCCGAAACCATTTCCATTTCCGAAACCATTTCCATTTCCTATGGTCTAAGATCAAGAAACACAGCGCAATAGCCATCAAGTTTCATTATCCAACTGAAAAACTGGGTTCCATTGCGAAATGCGTTCAAGTTTCATTCTCCAATTGTTGCGGATACGGTTTCAATCATTTAACAACTTTTTTTGCCGAAGAAGGCGAAGGAAAATCATTGTGAGGGTGGTTCACCGACAGATTGGTCATTTCTCGATCAAGTTGTAGTTTCGTTTGGCTTGAACCGGATCTCCACCTTTCTTGCGTCCCAATTCAACGTATCTCATGCGTCCCTTCTGCGAAGGTGTTGTTGCCGGTCTTATTGTGCGATGCACATGTCCGGACGGCACCAAGCGTTTAGATGATTACTGCAAGCATGCCTTCGCGTCACTCAGCCAAGTCGTCGATCCGGACGGAAAGCGGCGTGAGCAGGAGACCCAAGAAGCCGAAGCAAAAATACGCGCGACACAGGAAAAGGTACTCCTTCCGCACCAATTGAAAGAGTATCGCAAGCGTATCTACATTCGCGCCCAGTGTTTTTATTTCCACAAAAAACGGTGAAAACAGGGGAAAGCTTTCCCATAAAAAAACAACAACAGAGAGGGGGACTTTTCCCCACCAGATTTTGAAGAAATCGTTGAATGTCATGGATAGAGTGGCATTGTTCAAACATTAGAGCAGATGACTGTATATCGTAGGAGCGGAGTATTCTCGTAGCTCGGTGTGGTGATGTCCTTTGACGCTGATTTTGGTTTAGCACGAATCGAAACTTTCCCCAAAAAAATCAGAGGGGGGGGGGTGAAAGTTTTCCCCTCCAGATTTTTGAGAAATCGTTGAATATCACTAGGCTAGAACCGCATTATCTCAGCATTATAGCAGATGACTGTCTACCTCAGGAGCGAAAGGTCACCATAGCTCGGCGAGGTGATGTCCTTTGACGCTGATTGTAGCACGGATCGAAACCTGAGAGTCAGCGCTTTCGATCCGTGCTACAAATAGCATCAAAGAACATCACCACACCGAGTTGTGACCTCATTGAATTCATGTTAATCAGAATCCGTGTCTTGTTTGATAACAAAACCGGACCTTCGAAAATTCGGATCTCCCCGAGGCGGAAAACCACATCCCCCCTGGAAGGTGCATGGGAGGGGGAGTGGGGTAGTTTTCCCCCCTCTGGCAATTGAAAAACAAAACGCTGTTCGCGCCTTCCTCCGAAGTCATTCGAACCAAGCTCAGTGCCCTGTTTGGTTTTCGCCGCCGGTTGTTCTGCCAGTTGCGGTTTTTATACTAGGGAAACTGACTAGGCAGGCCGGTAGACTGGGATATTTCCCCCTCCACCAAAATTTACCGTACTACATAGCGCCAGAAAAAAGTGAATGGTAAGAAGTAAAACAAAAATCAATGGTCTCATCACTTAGCCCATGTTGTAATATCAGAGTGGTCAGCTTGAGCTCTGCTGTTTGACTGTGTTGTACTATTCTCCGTAACACAAGATTCCTGCAGACCAGATATTGAATTCGACAACTGAAATCAATCTTCTTCGGCATTCTGTTCAAGTCCCAACGAGGAAATTGCTCGCTTAAATCACCCATGGCTTCGCTCAGTGCTAATTGTGGCATCGTTGGAAAGCGACGACCCTCGCATTTCCGACGATGCCAAAAATAGCATCAAAGGAAGTCATCACGCAAAGTTTTGGGAGATTGAAGTCTGTGATCTCCACGATGGGTTTTCAACAGAATCGAGAAGACATATTTCGTACTCAAAGTCTAAGTGTCCGTCTGAAGTGCTGAAATCCTGGCAGCAGCGGGATTGACCAGACCCCTCCCCTCGGATCCATCAAGAGGCTTATGTTTGACCCAACTTCAACTTAGATCGCCAAAACAGGGCGCAATAGGTCCAAATGAAGTCCATCCCGGATAGGACAATGCGAAACCACAATATCAAAACTTACAACAATCGATTGAATGATGTAAACAATATTGCTTCAAGTTTTATCAAAGGAGGCAAACCAAGGACAAACAAACAAAAGCGAGCGGCAGCGCCACCGGTAGACAGTGGGTCCTATGGGGGATTTTGCAATACAATGTTGATGTTATGAGAACTTGTGCTATCGTGGGGTAGCGTCTTTTGTTTTTGTTCGTGGCAGCCAAAACTGTGCCGAAAGTCAATTGTTCCAGAAGCTCGCCTCCAGCAACAAAGTTTCTCGCAACATTGCCGGCAGAACACCTGTTGAAGGTCCCGCTGCCGACTTGAGCACTTTCGAACGGAGCCTTCGCCTCTCTCGGCGAGAGGGTAGCGGGGCCACAAGCAGAGCCTCATAACCCGGCGAGGTTATGTTCTTGTAGTCTAATTATTGCACAGATCATACTCAGCTTTTATACGCGTCAGTAGCATTTTGGGAGCACGTTCCCATTGGGAGTACGTTTTAAGCACACGTAAACGTCTTATCATGCAAATCCGGGAATTCCCCAAGAATCCGGGAATTCACCCAGTTCGGACTGACATTTCTCCGGGATTTTCCCCCAGAATGGACCCGAGTTGATACACCTATCGTATACCTTAGCGGGCATTAGAGGTTTTCAACGTTTCGCACGATCATGATTTTGGTGAATCCGGTGTCTTGGACATGATTGGGTCACCAACTTGATGCGGCCATTACTCTTTGTGGTGATGTCCCCAGATGCTCAATTTGGCACCGATGAAAAGTTGAGAGCCTGCTTCTTTGATCAGTGCGAAAACTAACATCTAAGGACATCACCACAAAGACTTATGGCCGCATCAAGTTGGCGACCAAATCCGGTCCAAGACACCGAATTCACCAAAATCAAGTTAGTCCCAAACATTTCAAACAATCTCATGTCCGCTACGGTACACGCCGAAATCGCAGACGTCGACAGTGGCGAGAGTTTAGTAATGTCACAGCCCAGTGCCTGATGGCGTTGTAAGACTCCATCGACTTGTTATCCCGTCTGTACGAAGCCTGAGACACGAACAGAGCTCCGGCCTATATTGTGTCTCCGCAGGCGCTACCCGGCCAACGTGAACGCATTGAACAAGGATTGGCGATGCTCGGAGACAAGGAGGCGCTCAGGTTGATTCGGCGGCAGCTCGGAACCCCGGCGGGCCTGCGCGCAGCCGTCGCGTTGCTCCCGGCGGCCGTTCTGCCGGCGCTACAGATGAAACGTTGCCTGCGGTGCGGCAAGGACTTCGACCCGCGGTACACATCTAGGATGCATAATACAATAATACAACCCCATGTATTATGTATTATGTATAATACAACATAATGCATAATACATAATACAATGGACGATTAAAAAGGGGTTTGTATAATACAATCCCAGGTGACTTGCACACTATCCATTAATTTGGCTACCCAGACAAAACCGACTCCCTACTAATTTTGTTCAGATCTTGACGTGGTGATGATCTTGACGTGGTGATGTCTTGAGCGCTGACTCTCAGCTTTCGATCTGTGCAAAACTCAGCACCTGAGGACATCACCATATGCAGTTGTGGGCGATTCGAGTTGAGGTGTCATTTTCCCAAATTACACCAAATGGCCGAAAACTAGAAGTAGAGTCACGTGGACCCAGGTATGTATAATACAATAATGCAACGGGTATAATACATAATACTGTATTATACATCCTAGGTACACATCGGATCTCTGCGAGATGGACCACCCGCCGCAGTTGTGCGAGACCATGTGGGACACCTCGAAGTTCTCATGGGAGGAATGCCAGCGGTGCGGTCGCGAGTTTGGCCATAATGGCTACCGGAGGGGAAGGTACGATTCCTTACTTGACTGGGCCTCTCGGGAAGAGATGGTAAGACGTGTGGTCCGTACGTGGAATTCTCACGCAAATTTGCGACCACGCCATTTCAGCGATGAGAAATATCAGTTACTGGATTTTTCTCGAAACTTTCTTGAATGCTCAGTTCTGACGACTACTGCACCGGGCCTCTCATGAAAACAGGGCAAGAAGTGCGGTTCCTTGCAGGTCGTTGATTGTTCGCGCAAAGTGAATATACGGGATCGATTCGGCGTCAAGTTCTGAGTAGAAACCTTCTAGGATGGTGAAACCTTCTAGGATGGTGAACCCTCTCGCGTCGTTTTCCGTTCAGTTGCGTGTTGCCATTACGAACCTCACCTCATTTGTGGTCATATGACACGAAGCAATTTGTGTTCTGACGAAGCAATTCGATTTGAGTTGACGACGATTTCAGGACGTCCTGATCTGATTTGAAGTGTCCCACAGACGGCCGCGTTTCGATTTGAACGATTTGTAGTCGGCCCTTCAAGGCATATTCGACGGCACCAAATATAAGGTTCTAGGGCGCCTCATAAGGTTCTAGGGCGCCTCATAAGGTTCTAGGGCGCTTTATAAGGTTTTGGGTCGTAAGGCGCTTTATAAGGTTTTGGGTCGCCTGATTTCAGGACGTCCTGATCAGATTTGAAGTGTCCCACAGGCGGTCGCATTTCGATTTGAACGATTTGTGGACGGCTCTGCAAGGCATATTCGACGGCATCAAAATTATCGAAACGTTTTGGGAAATTTCGAAAGTTTTCGAAAGGCGAAAATCCTGCAATTCCAGGCTCACCAGCGTTGAGTACCTCCGATACGAAAATATACATTTGTTTCGAAATTTTCAAAAAGGCTCAAAAACTCATAAACGTTTACAGAATGCATAGAAATGGTGCGAAATGACGAGTTTCATGTGAGTTTTGATCAGTAAATGGCGTATTGCACATTGTGTGGCAAGAATTCAAAAAGTGAGTCATTTGGAAAACTTTCGAAAAGTTTTGAATAAAAAGATTTTGTTTTTTTCGAAACCCACACTGCCTACAATGCGTCGAGGCCGCCTGCACATCTGTGTGGCCCCTGGAGCTCTTTGCGTGGACGAGTCGTCCTTTCGTGTGCTTTTGAGGTTCCATCATGGCGACGATGATGCTCACTCTCTATGCTTCAGGGGTCCTCACACAACGGACAAGAAGGTCGTCGAGAGCGAGGATAGGGATCAGGAGCCTGAGTAAAACTTGCGTGGTTCTGAAACTGCAAACCCGTTCAGTAGGTCGTGGTTCTGAGCTAGCAAACGAGATGGAGAGCGCTGCTGAAAGTCGGGGGAATTCCTCCTTTCAAGTCGTGACTCGACATAGGAACATCTGTTCAAGAATCTAGTCACCAGGAAACAACATTACTAATATTCGTATGTTAAAGAGGTACTTCGATTGATCCGACTGCGTATTGAATGTTTTGCACTTGATCGGCGAGGGCGCGATCCCCGCTGCCGGACAATATGAGAGTCGTATCTGAAGGTCGGAGTGGCTGATCACCAGGGATGTGACCGAAGGAGCGAATGGTGTGTAGAACAGCGGTTGCCCCCCTGAGGCTGATGGTCGCGTTCCATTGCGACCATTTCCATATCTATATTCACCATGCATACTTCCATTTCGTTTTATCTAAGTGATTTTTGTCCAGTCCTGCTCCATTTCGTTTTCAGTAGCTCCGAAGGACCTTCCGACCAAGAGCTCAAAGACCACGGGATGCGAACATGCAGGTGTACCATAGTCGTTTTGTCGTTTAGTATGACACGTTTCAAATGTGAATTGCGCACGTCTCGTCTTGATCGCAGAGCGTTCCGTCGTCGAAAGATCGTGGGAGAGGACACGAAGCCAAACAAATCTGAGACGATCGCGACAATTTTTTCCTTTTTCCTGGTCTAAGCGCAGCGCACGGAAAAACTGCGAGTTAGATGCGCGCAAATGCGTTCGGAAATATAAAAATGTGGTTCTTGTGAACTCCTATTTTGTTTTCGAGGTTCAGTCTGCGGCTCCTCACCCACTATTACTCGATCGTCATAACCACCGCATCCCCCTTCACAATTACTCCGTCACTGATTTCCAGGCACCCTTTTGCGTCACAGGGTTGTTTGTTGTCCGCGTGAAACTCTCCCTAAATGGTGGAAACACATCTCCGAATCGACCGGCTGCGTGGAAGCTTCCAACAGACTGACATCAGTCTCACCATCTCAACGTTCGCGAATTTGGAGTGAATTTGCATTAATCAAGTCAAAACCTCTCGACTCCGATCACCCAAGTTTTGGTCAATCGAATCTGATCACCCAAATTTCGACTAGAAAACGCTCGACCCACAACATATTGCGTTAGAAACAGCCGCAGGACGGTTCGATTGAGGCCATCACAACATGCAAAGTGCGTAAAGAAGGATTGTATGCCAGATCAAATCACCACAGGTCGATGAGTCAGGGCGCATCCCATGCAGGCCCGCCTAGCGTTATCTGTCCTTCATAACGTAAGGCCGGAGGCCCAATCCGCCGCCCGACCGATTGGAGGGCGCGCCTGGAGCCAATCTTTGGATGGGGCAGTCCCCGTGTGCAATTAACGTTGGCCCCAGGAGGTTCGGCGCGCTATAAAACGGAAACCTTACTGGGAATGGTGCATAATTCTTTCACGTCACTAACGTCGCGAAAGAAACAAACATTCCGAGGCACCCCGCTGCCCCCAGGGTTGCGTGCCCTTCATTGACACTTATACGTTTGACACGGCGAGCATCGCGATTGCTGCCAATGTAGTTGTACCAGCCTGGCTGCTCTGTGAAAAGAAGCGACACCAGTGATACAGATTTAAATGGAATGCATTGATTACCTTCAGTTGCAAAGTTCCTGGGGGATCTTTTTTTGTTGTGGCATAACACGTCTCTCGAGAGTAAGCGGGGTTGACGGCCACAAGAACGTGGTGGCAGCTCGCACGTGTATCACCTCAAACATTTGCACAAAAGCGCTCTAAACGTGCTTGCTCACGTTGCTGCAGACAACAGCTTGCGCACAGAGCCATCGGATACCAAAGTACGATCAATCGGCGAAACTCTCGTCGTGTAGGTCCTTTTGTGACGTGCGTTCCCAGTTCCCAATATCATCCTCCCCACCTTCGGTCCGGGCATTGGGCCCCGCCCTTCGTTGGCTTCTCACCTGGGGTGGGTGGGGGGGGGGGGGCACGCCGCGCCCTACCCTTCGCACATGCTTTGTCCGTCATACGGAATTGCCCGGCAGCTGTCATGTCACGATGAAGTTGGTCGCAGCTCGTACAGTAGTCTCGGGGTAGTTGGCATCGACCTTTATAATCACGTTTTGCCAGGTACGCACAGTAAGGGATCTTGGCATAGGGACGAATCGACCATATCGTGGCGTGGTGGTGTCAAAACGGATGGAAAGAGCGCAGTGAGAGGTCTCGATCCAAATAGTGCGTACCAAGCAAAACGTGATCATAAAGGTCGATACCAACTACTCCGAGATTACTGTAATGTGTGCGACGCTCAGAACCTTTCGGTCCGATCATAGTCCTAGTGAAACTCTCGTCGTGTAGGTCCTCTTGTGACCTGCGTTCCCAGTTCCCAATATCATCCTTCCCACCTTTCGTCCGGGCATTGTGCCCCGTTCTTTGTTGGCTGCTCACCTGGGGTGGGGGGGGGGGGAGGAGGACTCACGCCGCGCCCTACCCTTGGCACATGCTTTGTCCGTCATACGGAATTGCCCGGCAAGCGCCTCGCCTGGCCGTCATCTCACGTTGAAGTTGGTCGCAGCTCGTACAGGGGCCTCGGGGTATTTGGTATCGACGTTTATGGTAACTTTTTGCCAGGGGTACGCACTATGTGGATTCTGGAATCAGGGAAGAATCGACCAAATCTTTGCGTGGTGGTGTCCTCAGGAGCTGATTTCTTGAGCGCAGTGAGAGGTCTCGATCCGTTTTGAAATAAGCTCCTGAGGAGGCCATCACGCGAAGATGTGGCCGGTTACTCCCTGGGTCCATAATTCATTTTCCTTCCTGTGGTTCGATTCTTCTCTGATTCCCAGAATCCACATTGTGCGAACCTGGCAAAAAGTAGGCATAAACGTCGATGTCCACTACCCCGAGACTACTGTAATGTGTGTGATGCTCGGAACCTTTCGGTCCGATCATAGTCCTAGTGCTGAAGATAATTGCACGGTGCCCTCTCGTGGGGCCGTGGACCGCCGCATGTTGATTTTGCGATTCGTTTTCTAAACAAGAGCGAAGTAGCGAGATACGTAACTTTCACCCAACGCACCTTTCATCAGCAGACGTGATTGTCTGTATTTTGCAACTACTGAGCATCCACTAAACATATTCCAAACACAGCATGCTTCTGTAGATTGTATCAAACCATGTTTTTATTACAGGTGGAACATATATCTGCGGCCTTGAAAGCAAGTGGTGCGATACGAAGTCGCATCAATTGTGCACGCATCGTGCTATGTCAGATCACCATCTTCATACTGACGAACGGACTCCTGTGTCGCAGCAGGTTCAAACCGTCTTTTGTAGTTGAGTAGTGGTGCTTGTAGAAGTCGATACACGTACTACAATCACAGATATACCTTGTGCGGAACGAAGAAATCCGATGTCAGTGGCTGAGTACACTCGTGGTGCCGTCCGTTCGTTGTCCTTGTGCACCTGGCGGCCACAACATTCTCCGGCGACGACGTCCAGACGACGTTTCTCAGACGTCGTTCACAATCGCAACCAGCAACCAGGTACGTCTTCAGCCATGTCCGCCTTGAAGAAAATTTATGGTCTGATTGTGATCTTCGTTTTGCGTGGGGACGAGGAAACTATCTTCCGCAAGTTGATTTGCCCTCTGTGGGAGCACATGCAGAGCAAACTGTTCCCCAACTTGGCGCCTTGACGGCGGGAATAATATTGGCGAAACGTCTGCGGTTCCCATATCTAAGAATAGTCTCATCCCTAGATCTTTCTTTTTTGATTGCAGTCAAAATGGTATGCATGTAATCATGTCTGTTGATGTCCATCGGCCATTCGGCATGCGATTCTGGTCGATGAGGGTGGCATTGCGGGTTTGCCTACCCTGACACCCTATCCTTGACGAGGGTAGGTAAACCCAAAACGACAACTGGTCGATCGACTGAAAGATCTACCAACGCGTGTACCCGCGTTCACCGTAAGACGGTGTGTGTGTGTGTGGGGGGGGGGGGGGTACATATATATATATATATACACATACATGGTAAATGTGACAGTCTGATAGTGAATGTGGTAGGATGCCAAACAAACGTCGAGCAAGCCGGTCACCTACTGGGATGCATTCACACTGGGCAGCGCACAAAAGCATGAATGTTGTTAATCCCATGACACTTCAAGCTTTTGAAGCACTTGTATATGATCGACACCCATCGCGGGGACAACACTTCGGTGGAGTCGTCGCATTATACGTATTACCACCGGAAAAATTCAAGGTTTTCCTCTAAGCTACCTCGGACCTCCGAGAAGCGCTTCATTATTATTGTTATTTTCATTATTATTATGCAACTTCAAACGCACGCAAGTTTGACGTCTCTTCAACTAGGATGCATACCACAATACTACACCTCCGTTTTATTATGTATCATATATCATACATAACTGTCACACACAACTAGGATATATTGCGTTATATATATATATATATATATTGCGTATATTCCAAGATCATACATAATACACAGCGTTTTTGCAAAGTAGCACTGTGCATAATCGAAACTCGAGTGCACTACGCAGTATTTGTAGTAATCATGACCTTGATCCCAAACAAATTCCGAAATCAACATTTTTTTTACCTCGTCGTAGTGGTGTTCTCAGGTGCTAATTTTAGCACGGATGAAAAGCGCTCAGCCAAATTTCGAATAGTACTGTAAACAAATTAAGCGTAGGGGATTAAACCGCGTAGGGGGTTAGAATTTTGGCCGAAAACCATGAAAAACAGAATCCGTAGGGGGTTAATCGGGTGCGTAGGGGGTTAACAATTTCGCGTAGCGTGTAGGGGGCTACGCATCAGAGACACTACTTTTGACACCGTTTGTGGCGTTTTCTCGCGCGCTGTGCGCGATTTTGCATGCAATAAGACGATTCCGGGCGTCATTTTGGCTACTCTTCGAAAACTTTCGGCGCGCTTCGCGCGAAAATCCTGAAAAACAGAATCCGTAGGGGGTTAACCGGGTGCGTAGGGGGTTAGAAAAAACCTGAAAAACAGAATCCATAGGGCCCTACGTTTTTTTTATTACAGTACCCAAATCAAAACCCAACGACAATACCACATCAAAACCTGCTATCAGACCAATTACAACCTAAGTTCATAATGCATAGTACAGTGTGATGCACACATCATTGAGATGATGCACATAGCTCTGATTCGTCGATCGACATCTTGATCCTCATCATTCAGATCTCAATCAAACTCTTCATATATAAGAGATGATTCTTTGCCTAAGGATAGTTTGCTCGGTTTATCTGGTCAACGTCGTCATCAAACGAGGTGTCGATTTTCTGTTGTCTGCATACCCAGTCAAAATGTTTCAAGCCGAACAAGTACCGCATTTTTTGCGTGCAGCTCCATCGCAGCCGGTACCGTCAGAGCTCCAGCAAATTTGAAAGGTGTCCAATTTTGTTCGTTGAATTTCCACCGATGATCTCCGGTCAGTACTGAAGGTGGGCAGACTGGCCGGTCGACTGGCTGGCCGAGCGTAATGCGCCTTGTGTGCAACGTTCGTTTACCATGCCCGTCTGTTACGCTAGGATGTATAATACAATAATACAACCCTGTGTATTATGTATTTTGTATTATGTATTATGTATAATACAACATAATGCATAATACATAATACAATGGAAGATTCAAAAGGGGTTTGTATAATACAATCCCCGATGATTTGCGCACTATCCATTAATTGTGTTGCCCAGACAAAACCGACCCCCTACTAAATTTGTTCAGATCTTGACGTGGAAATGTCCTTAGGCCCTAATTTTGGCACGGATCAAGAGCGCTGACTCTCAGCTTTCGATCTGTGAACATCAGCCAAAATCAGCACCTGAGGACATCACCAGATGCAGTAGTGGGCGATTCGAGTTGAGGTGTCATTTTCCCAAATTACACCAAATGGCGGAAAGCTAGAAGTAGAGTCACGTGGACCCCCTAATGTATAATACAATAATACAATCCCATGTATTATGTATTTTGTATTATGTATAATACATAATACATAATACTGTATTATACATCCTAGCTGTCACGTCTCGGTGTCACGCCAGGCTGCCAGGCCCGCGTGACACGCTCGAGTGCGACGATGGAGGTTGCCAGGCAGTTGTCGCGCTCATTTGTATCGCTCGGCCGTCACGCTATGACGCTCTGGTGTCACGATCGTTTGTCTCGTTGGGTCACTATGGGCTAAGCAAAGTTTTGGATTTGAGAGGTTTAGAGGTTGAGAGGAATACCTGTGAACTTCTAAAATCTAGTGATTTAGAGATTTCGGGGAACTTCTCCAAACTTAGGGGTCTGAAATTTAGGGGTTTGGAGGTATGCCTGTAAACCTTTTGATCATTCCGCCCAACTCCTTTTACATGATTCCCGCTGCTGCTTTCCCCAATGCATTGTTCGAGCAACCTCAAGAATCTATGTGCGCCTGCATGACGGAAGTTCCCACTGTCGCAAGACAGATCCGGACCGGCCAGACACTTCCCAAATTAGTGAATTATGGAGAGATGAAACAAATAATGCATCATTGCTGATCTCGGCGAATCTGGGGGGTGGAGTTTTCACGGAGATCTCGGTATTGGGAAGGGATACAGTTATTTCATTACACCTAATTACAAGGCATCCACATATGTGTTCAAGGATCTCAGGGAAGCCATTCCATATATCTTCAAATCACAGAGACCATTACATTACATACGTTTTTTGTCTGGACCGCAGGCGCATGTTTGCCGCGGTGGATGTTTGCAATGCTCGCCGCAGCCGCCGTTTGTCCAGTTCCAGGTGCTTTCCTGATAGCCATCTGCGCGGCTGCTGTTTCATCGTGGGCATCAAAGTGCATTGGTACCCATGCGACCGTTCATACTTCTGGAAACAATGCAAGGGTCTTTCAAAGGTAATCGTCCACACGTCGGGAAACCATGTGTCCTGCGACCGGGCACAAAATGCCTCGACATATTCGGGAGATTCAGAGCTCCAGTAAATTTGAAAGGTGTCCAATTGTGTTCGTTGAATTTCCACCGATGATCTCCGATCAGTACTGAAGGTGGGCAGACTGGCCGGCCGAGCGTAATGCGCCTTGTGTGCAACGCTCGTTTATCATGCCCGTCTGTCACGTCTCGGTGTCACGCTAGGCTGTCAGGCCCGCGTGACCCGCTCGAGTGCGACGATGGAGGTTGCCAGGCAGTTGTCGCGCTCATTTGTATCGCTCGGCCGTCACGCTATGACGCGCTGGTGTCACGATCGTTTGTCTCGTTGGGTCACTATGGGCTAAGTAAAGTTTTGGATTAGAGAGATTTAGAGGTTGAGAGTAATACCTGTGTCAGAGGTGTCGTACCCCGGACTTAAGGGACCCCGGACCTAACTTGTTTGCGCCCATTCTCGGCGTGGTGATATCCTCAGGTGCTGATTTTAGCACGGATCAAAAGCGCACACTCTCAGCTTTCGATCCGTGCTAAAATCAGCACCTGGGGACATCACCACGCCGAGAAAGTTAGCACAAAGGGCGCCAGCAAGTTAGGTCCGGGGTCCCTCGAGTCCGGGGTACGACACCTCTGACAGAACCCAGAGGGCCCAACGTTTCTGAAGCAGTATTGAATTTCGTTCTACTACATTCGGCCAAACGTCTAATCAGATCAGGTCCCGGTTCCGAGAATCTGCCCTCTCCGCGCGGAAACCCCTGAAAATTAGAATCTCCGGGGGCAGAGCTGGTGTGTTGGGGGCGGCGAAAATATAGAAATACACGGCATTCAAAAAATGCATAGCATTTTTTTAGGGGAGTAATTGTTTTCACTTCTCTTGGGGGTCATTCTGGAATATTCGAAACTCCTCAAGAAAAGCACACTTTTGGGAAGCCCAGCGGCCAACTACCCAACCCAAGCGTTGCAAGGGATGTCGAGACGGGCGGGGGTCATTCGGGAATACGCGAAAATCCTCGAGAAAACGACACGTTTGGGAACCCCAACGGCCAACCCAACATCCCAACTCCCAAGCATTGCAAGGGATGTCGAGACGGGCAAGGGTCATTCTGGAATGTGCGAAACTCCTCAAGGAAACTAGACTTTGGGTACCCCAGCGGCTAACTACCTAACTTGCCAACCCCCCACTTTCTGGAATATGCGAAAAACCTCGAGAAAAGAACACTTTTGGGAATCCCAGCGGCCAACTACCCAACCCAAGCGTTGCAAGGGATGTCGATACGGGCGGATGTCATTCGAGAAAATGACGTTTTGGAACCCCAACGGCTAACAACCTAACTTTCCAACTTCCCCACTTTCTGGAATATGCGAAAAACCTCGAGAAAAGGACACTTTTGGGCACCCCAGCGGCCAACTACCCAACACAAGCGTTGCAGGGGATGTCGATACGGGCGGACGCCATTCTGGAATATGCGAAAATCCTCGTGAAAACCAGACGTTTGGGAATCCCAACGGCTAACTACCTAACTTGCCAACTTCCCCACTTTCTGGAATATGCGAAAAACCTCGAGAAAAGGACACTTTTGGGCTCCCCAGCGGCCAACTACCCAACCCAAGCGTTGCAAGGGATGTCGAGACGGGCGGACGCCATTCTGGAATATGCGAAAATCCTCGAGAAAACCAGACGTTTTGGAACCCCAACGGCTAACTACATAACTTGCCAACTTGCCAACTTGCGTATTCCCCAACTTCCCAATTTCCCGACTTGCCTATTCCCAAGCGTTGCAAGGGATGTCGAGACGGGCGGGGGTCATTCCGGAATATGTGAAAATCCTCGAGAAAACGGCACTTCCTGAAACCAGTGAAAACAATTACTCGTCAGAACCCAGGGGGCCCAACGTTTCTGAAGCAGTATCGAATTTCGTTCTACTACATTCGGCCAAAAGTCTAATCAGATCAGGTCCCGGTTCCGAGAATCTGCCGTAAGTGTGTGATCTGATCCCCGCACATTATCCACCGCCCCATGAAGCGTTTGCGGGCAAACCTCCGTAGTGGGGAAAAGTGTCGCCGAAACTCCTGAATGTCGGGATTGGGACCATGTTGTTTTCGGTCGGTACATTCACATGTTTCTCTTTGATTGTGTTGTCTACCTAGGTTCCCAGCAAGGTTGTGTACCGAGTCTTGGGAGCGAGTCCATTTTCATCGGTATCACCGACAAAAGTGCGATATAGAAACATCAGGATTGTCGTGTAAGTTCTTAATTTGTGCACCATTGGAAAGCGCCGACTCGATCGATGCCAAAATTAGCACCTGAGGATCCTTCCACACCAAGTTCCAGGGGCATTAAGTTTGACGCCACGTCTAGGCTTGGTTTTGTGCATGCGACGAGGGAATCATTTTTGGACAGACGACCGCAGTTGCGAGCGGAAACCTTCTTTGACAAACATTTTCAACTCCGAAGAAAAAGAAACATATCACTTCGCTCATATGTCTCATTTTTGCCGACCGACTCAGCGTGTTTTCCCCAATCTTCAGAACCTAAGACCACCATTACACTTCCCAACCTGAGAGTGTGACACAAGGGCGTGACGAGCAGACACCACCATCCCGCCTTTCATTCTTTTCGGCAATCTTCGGTTGCAATTAGGGGCCTTGGCGCTCATACTCCAATTTGTGCCCTTCCATAATGAATGTCAGCTCGTAGCGCCATTTCCAGTTCTCGCGTTCAATGAAAGCGCGCCTCCATCCATACGGGCGTGGCGGGGAGCCAGGGTGGTCGGGTATCGTCTTTGTTTCCGATTCCTTTTGTGTTTCTTGCGCAAAGATATGGTCAAATTATTTTTCCGTCATTTTTTGGCGACGTGCCTAGGTGAGTCGAAAAATGTGGGGGCTCAGTCGTACCGAAGTTTGGCGTTGTGATGTCCCGAGACGCTTATTCTAGCACGGACTCTTAGCGTCTTGAATCAGCATATGCTGATATGACCAGGCTGAGTTATCGCAGCCTTGAGTTCCGACAACTTTCAACTACTGGGAATTCGACTTGTAAAAGGAATGTTTGACAGAAGAACGGAATTCCCACTCACTCATGCCGTAACGAGAATTTCCATATTGGTCGGTCTGAGCGAGGCTTTTGCGCTCTCTTTGTCATGTAAGCATTGAATCTTGTTGTTGGCCGAGGCGAGGAGGAAAAACACATGGTGCG
>Ga0099798_10166_pt1 | contig 21188 bp, 20 predicted proteins | sample Uncmet_Sort29A_1_FD_89870 | JGI IMG/M metagenome (GOLD analysis project Ga0099798, IMG submission 89870) | Marine eukaryotic communities from CALCOFI LINE 67, Pacific Ocean - CN13ID_Sort29A_1 | ecosystem: Environmental > Aquatic > Marine > Oceanic | place: Pacific Ocean: Monterey Bay | collected...
CCGTAACAATTATGAATTATTTGCCCAGTTTTATTCCGAAGATTTGTGTTGCAGCTAGAGTCGAGAAAGTTGGATTAAGAGGCAGATTAAAAAAAAAAGAATCAGAGCCAGCAAACAAAATCACAGGCATAGTAGACTCATCATGGTCTTCGTTTCATCATCCAAAAAATCATGGTCGCTCACATTTTAACCGGGCAAATAATTCATAATTCTTGCGGGGTCGCGACCATAATGTTTCGGTTTCCTGGTCTTAGGTATAATGGAGATCGACAAATAGAAATATGGACATGGAGGGTACGGGCCCGAATTTCCAAACAGTTTTGAGATAGTAATACTGGAAAAGTTGGTAACAAAAAAAAAACAGAAGAGAAAAAGAAAACAAAAAACTTTCAAAAGAAGATCAAAGAGACAAAGACTCACAACTTCCAAAAGCGACAAGAAACTCAAAGAGACAACTATACATTTTCCCTTCTAACACTACTAGTTAGGGTAGATTTGGGTCGAAAATGGCGATCGTGTTCTCGCGGCCGGCGCTCCTGCGCGCGACCGGGTTGTTTTGTGCGGCCGGGGAAGCCGGTGGTCCCGGGGTCATGGTGTAAGCACGTTGCTCCGAGGTAATTAATTGGGAATTTTCTAGACGGTATATTTTTCAATCTCCATTATACTAGAGCAGGAAGCCGAAACATTATGGTCGCGACCCCGTGATCAGAACTATGAATTATTTACCCCGGGGTCGAAACGTGCGCACGGGGTCATGGTGTAAGTGCATCTCTCCGGAGCAATTGATTGTGAAATTTCAAAAATGAATATTTTTCAATCTCCATTATAATAGGGCAGAACGAAACATTATTGCTCCGTAAGAATTATGAATTATTTGCCCCGGAGAGATGCAGGCACGGGTCATGGTGACCGGCCTCCGGGTTGGCATCCAGATGGCGCCCGCTCAGCAGTACGAGTGGGGCGCGCCGTGTAGTGAACGTCGATTCCCGGGGTATGTAATTATCAATTTTTCAAAATTTCTATTTTTCGATCTGCATTATACAAGACCAGAACTTGTTGAACGAACATTATTGCTCCGTCGTAGAAATATGAAATATAGAGCTGGCCAAATCCGTGTCCTTTTTTTTTCAAATTTGAGAAATTTTATAATAAAAATCAAGTAAATAAATTAATAAAAATCAGAAATTTTTTTTTAAAATAAATATATTTCGATCTCCATTATACTAGACCAGAACGAAACATTATTGCTCCGTAAGAAGTATGAATTATTTGCCCGAAAATGGACACGGATTTGGCCAGCTCGAAATATATACCCCGGGAATCCGACGCCGCACCGTCGTGTGTAAAGCAGCAGGGTTCGCAGAGTTACGACATCCCCAGTGGGGATGTGCTCACATTTTAACTGAGCAAATATTATTCATAATTCGTACGGAGTCGCAACAATGTTTCGTTCTGGTCTAGTATGATGGAGATTGAAAAATATTCATTAAATATTTTTTTGAATATTTAATATTTTTTTGCCCAGTTAAAATGTGCTTACAAATGGGGATCCCGAATTCAAAAAACAAAAGGACGAGGATGATAAGTGTAAGACGAAGATGTGCGAAGGAGACGATAGTGGCTTCTGCTCTGAAACCGTGCCTACATCTCTACGGAACTAGCAAATAATTCATAATTCTGATCACGGGGTCGCGGCCATAATGTTTCGGCTTCCTGGTCGACTCGTATAATGGAGTATCCATGAAAATATTCATTTGAGAAATTTAACAGTTAATTGCGTAACCATAGAGAGATGCACTTACCTCTGAACCCACGAACGAGGCGAAGTTTTTCGTGAGTAGGCCAAAACACTGGGCTTTTTCGGGCAAATAATTCATAATTCTTACGGAGCAATAATGTTTCGTTCTGGTCTAGGATGATGGAGATCTAAAAATATATATTTTAAAAAATATTTTTTAATTTTTATCGATTTTTATATATAATTTTTATTACAAAATTTTTTTAATTAAAAAAAAAAGCCCAGTGTTTTGGCCCACTCTTTTTCGTTTGCGCTCGCCGTTGTAAAAAAGGCGGAGATTGCCAGGATCTGTGTAGGCGATCTAGATTCAGTTTCCAGCAAAGGGGAAGGTCTGAACCTGTGCCCGCATCTCTCCGCGGCAAATAAATTCATAATTCTGAGTAGTCTCGGAATCGTCGCGGCGTATAACGGTTTCGGCTTCCTGGCCGACTCACTCGTATAATGGAGTATCCATGAAAATATTCATTTCTGAAATTTTCCGAAAAAATTGCGTAACCATAGAGAGATGATCTCCATCATCCTAGACCAGAACGAAACATTATTGCTCCGAAATAATTATGATTTTTTTGCCCGAAAAATGTGATAATTAACTGCTCCGGAGAGATGCACTCACGGGTCTGAACACAGGGGCGTCTACTATGGGGCCTGAGCACAAAGTTCTATTTGAACTTTGTCACACTCGGCTTGGCTCCAACAGGGGCCCCCTACAAATGGTAAGTGCATCTCTCTATGGTTACGCAATGAATTGTGAAATTTCAGAAATTAATATTTTTGGATCTCCATTATACGAGTCGACCAGAACGAAACATTATGGCCGCTACCCCGTGATCAGAATTAGGAATGATTTGCTAGTTCCGGAGAGATGCAGGCACCCCTACAAATGAGGGAATTGTTGCGAGATGCTAGTGACATATTTGCCCTCGGGCACAGAATGAATGCCGTAAGCACATTTTAACAGGGCAAAAAAATATTTAATAAATATTTTTCAATCTCCATTATACTAGACCAGAACGAAACATTATTGCTACGTAAGAATTATGAATTACTTGCCGTGTTAAAATGTGAGCACGAATGAATGCCGCACTGGCGGCTCCGTGGGCCGCAGAAGCGTGAGAAGTCCTCCTCCGTCAGTGTTGTTCGTGCTAGTGAGTGGAGTTATTCCTTAAGATAATTACCGGCCCTAGATTGAATTCGGAATTCATGCGATGGGGCCCAACAATTTTCCGGTAGTTAGCACAGAGTAAACAACCAACCATTTGATTTGGCGCGTTTTTCTCGGGGTAAATAAATAATAATTCTGACGGGGCATTATTGCTCGTTCAACTGCTGCTTGATTATGGTGGAGATGAAAAATAATTATCCCGAGAGCGACCGCGCATTGTGATAGTTGTTAGGGGTAGTGCCCCGCCTAGATTCCTAGGAGAGCGATGGCCCCCCTATATGATTAGGGTATGGACCCGCTAGATCAGAAAGCAAAAAATCTATCTAGGTCCGCGTTGTCGATGCCTCTAATGTTGTACAGATTGCACCATGGATAAGGACCATGGGGAATGCCCTGGGAAAAAAAAATTAATAAAGAAGCCGCAACGGTGCATTGATCTTCCAGGTGTTGTTGTGGGACGCCACTTTACACCAGGTTGCGCGCTATAAAGAAGAACAGTGAGGATGGTCGGGGCAGAGATTGGCATATGGGTGATGCAGCTTTTCTTTTTCTGCCCGGTTGTTGTCGGCGCAACCGTTGTGAGAGCTCAAAATTAGATAGTATTAGATAGTAGTAACAAAATACCCAGCGGCAAATAATGTCTCATAATCCTTAACGTACCCCCCCCCCCCCCCCATGCACGTATAGGGGGGGAGAAGAGCGACGGTGCTTTCGCGGGCGCATGGTGCGGAGACCGGGTGGGTGGGGGTGGGCGGGCGAATGTGTTTGGACGAAGAGAGTTTTTTGCTCTGGGTAGTTCGGAACCTCAAGTTGCCCTTCTATGTTCTATTCTATTCGTAACTGCCCCTTCTTCAATTTCATGAAAAAATAGCCACAGTAAACTACTTAATATTAATCCTCACAACCAGGAGGGTATTCGCGATGCATATGGTGGTCCAAAACATAGCAAACCATAATTGGTGGTCAAGAATAATCCGATGGTACAGGTGGGGTGCGACCCCCCCCCGTATTGAGTACTATTTGGCATCGAAGTGTTATGTAAGTGCATCTCTCCGGAGCAATTAATTGTCAAATTTGAAAAATGAATATTTTTCAATCTCCATCATACTAGACCAGAACGAAACATTATTGCTCGGTAAGAATTATGAATTATTTGCCCCGGAGAGATGCACGCACGAAGTATTATACAGTTCAAAGAAAAACTACTTGGCACCCGAAAAACTACCTACACACAGACATATCAATTATTTGCCCTGTTAAAATGTGAGCACATCGTAAAGAGGTGCAAAGAGGGTTGCCGGACGAAAAAACGTTCGCGCAGGGAGGTGGTGTGGAGGAGTGTAGAGGGGGGGGGGTTATTGTTTCGAGAATTGTTATGCCCAACTTTCGATCTCCATTGTACGGCTCGACCAGAACGCAACATTACTGCGACCCCGTGAGAATGTGCTCACATTTTAACAGGGCAAATAATTCATAATTCCTACGGAGCAATAATGTTTCGTTCTGGTCCAGTATAATCGAGATTGAAACATATTCATTAAATATTATGGACCCCCCCGCTTTCGCGGGGATACGATCTCTGAGGATTGGCGGCGCCCGCCTTCGCGGGCGGTTGAAGCCAGGTGCCGCACACCTCGTCGGACATGAAAAATATTTAAAAATATTGAGTACACAAAAATTATAAATAAAAATATTGATATATAATTTTTTTCATGCGGAGTTGCGTCGGCTCCCGACGGAATGCCGGTTCTGTTCGAAAACCTTCCCATTTTTTGTGCGGCAATCGCCCCAGCAGATGTGTGCCCATTTTCGAGCAGAAAAACCGCGACACTTCTCGAGAAAAGGCCTTCAAAAGCACCGCATTTGGACGAGGTCCGGACATTTTGACCTTCCACTTTAAAATCGATTTCATGCTCGTGAAAAGGTCCCAAAATTGGAACCCCTCAAATGTCCACATTTTGACCTTCCACTTTAAAATCGATTTCATGCTCGTGAAAAGGTCCCAAAATTGGACCCCCTCAAATGTCCACATTTTGACCTTCCACTTTAAAATCGATTTCATGCTCGTGAAAAGGTCCCAAAATTGGAACCCCTCAAATGTCCACATTTTGACCTTCCACTTTAAAATCGATTTCATGCTCGTGAAAAGGTCCCAAAATTGGACCCCCTCAAATGTCCACATTTTGACCTTCCACTTTAAAATCGATTTCATGCTCGTGAAAAGGTCCCAAAATTGGACCCCCCAAAATCCGGACATTTGATTTTTTCGAGTCAAAATCGATTTCATGTTGCGGAAAAGGTCCCAAAAGTGGGTCATTTTAGGTCCGGACATTTGATTTTTTCGAGTCCAAATCGATTTCATGTTGCGGAAAAGGTGACCCCCCAAAGTCCGGACATTTGATTTTTTCGAGTCCAAATCGATTTCATGTTGCGGAAAAGGTGACCCCCCAAAGTCCGGACATTTTGACCTTCCACCTTAAAATCGATTTCATGCTCGGGAAAAGGTCCCAAAAATGGACCCCCCAAAATCCGCACATTTTGATTTTCCACTTTAAAATCGATTTCATGTTGCGGAAAAGGTCCCAAAAAAGGGCCTTTTTAGTTTGTGACATTTCCAGATGTTGTTCGGGGTTTGCTTCCAAAATGCGTCATTTTTCTTCACTCGGCCAGAACGCAGCGTGCCATTTTTCGTCCCTTTTTTGAGCGTACCTTGTTGCGGATTTGCTCTCATTTTGGGTCCGATTTTCGGGTGGAGACACAGGCAAGGTAGAGAACCTTTCGGGCAAGACCTCAGAGATCTGATTTTTTTGAATATTTAATATTTTTTTGCCCTGTTAAAATGTGCTTACGGGTGCGAATTGTTCGTAGTTCCCTGATCGTACTCTTGCAGTCAGGGTATTTGCCCCCCTAGATCAGGAAGCGATAAGTCTATCTAGTTGCGAATTGGCGATGTCTCTAATCCAACAAGAATGGCATTAATAGTAATACCCTGGGGTAGAAAAATAATAAAGTAGCCGCAACTCCTGTTGTGAGAGCTCAATTTGAATGAATTTCATTCGAAAAAAAAAAAATCGGAGTCGTGGTCTGGAAACCGTAATACGCGCCACTCTTCGGAAACTATTTCTCCCATTTTCCGGGCAAAAAATTCATAATTATTTCGGAGCAATATTAATAATGTTTCGTTCTGGTCTAGGATGATGGAGATCGGACATTTTAACTGGAACTAAATAATTCATAATTCTTGCGGGGTCGCGACCATAATGTTTCGTTCTGGTCTAGTATAATGGATAACAACTAACATATCCCCTTCGCTGTCTCACGTTGGAAGTCGAACCTTGCACTCCGAAAAATAGAAATATGGAGATGGAGGGTACGGGCCCGAATTTCCAAACAGTTTTGAGATACTGGAAAAGTTGGTGACCGTTGGAAAATCTGTTAACAAAAAAAAAAAAAAACAGAAGAGAAAAAGAAAAGCTTTCAAAAAAAGACCAAAAAAACAACGACTCACAACTTCCCAGCCCCCGAAAATCGAAGAAGAGATGACCGAACTATACATTTGCCCTTTCTAACAACAACAACACTACGACTCGTTAGAGATCTGGCTGTCGAAGAAAATGGCGATCTTGTTCTCCTCACGGGCCCAAAATCGGCCGCGATTCTCGGGCGCCGCGAGGGTCGTAAAAGGGCTGTGTAAGTGCATCTCTCCGGGGTCGCAATTAATTGTCAAATTTCTCAAATGAATATTTTTGGATCTCCATTATACTAGACCAGAACGAAACATTATTGCTTCGTAAGAATTATGAATTATTTGCCCCGGAGAGATGCAGGCACGTCGGGCTGTTGTTTTGTGCGGCGGGGTCGTCCTCCTCCTCCTCCGTTTGGGAAGCCGGTGAGGAGGCCGGGGTCGGCGCAGTCAGACTCGTCCGGGTTGGCACCCAGATGGCATTAAGACCCATGTCAAGAATGACGTGCGCAGCAGGAGAGGGCCAGATCGAGGGGGTTGTTGGCACAGATAGCGGTGCACAGATCGATTTCCGGGGTAAATAATTCATAATTCTGAGAACCTCGGGGTCGCGGCCATAATGTTTCGGCGAATCCTGGTCGACTCGTATAATGGAGATCGAAAAATAGAAATATATAAAATTTGACAATTCTATACCCCGGGAATCGACCTATACCAGGTAGCGCAGGCAAGACATTTGTTAAACAGCGTTGTTGTTTTAACCAATTCACGAAGCACAAGGGCCACTGTGATGTCGAGGACCTGGAGTCCAAACAGTGGTTCATTTTAATTTCCGCCCTCCTTTTTCCGTGTAAAAAAAATTTTCCGGGCAAATAATTCATAATTCTTACGGGGTCGCAATAATGTTTCGGCTTCCTGGTCTAGTATAATGGAGATCCAGACATGCACATGATACTAGACCAGAACGACCATTGATTATTGCGACCCCGTTAATAGAGTCAGAATTACTCCCCATTTTCCGGGCAAAAAAATCATAATTATTTCGGAGCAATAATGTTTCGTTCTGGTCTAGGATGATGGAGATCGGGTATGAGAAATATTATGATGAATTTTTTAGGGCCTAAGAAAATGACCACTGTAACTTGGCCCACTCGTGATGTCTCCATGGGGGGAGGAAGAACGGCCCACGGAGGAAAAATCCTCAAGGATGAGTGCACAGATCGATTCCCGGGGTACTTAATTTTCGGGTAAAAAAATCATAATTCTTACGGAGCAATAATGTTTCGTTCTGGTCTAGGATGATGGAGATCGAGGGCTACTTAATTTTCAAATTTCGATCTCCATTATACTAGACCAGAAGTGAACGAAACATTATGGTCGCGATCCCGAGGTTCTCAGAATTATGGATTATTTACCCCGGGAATCGACCTTCACCAAGGATGAGGAAACGAAGAAATGCTGTTTTCTCCTCCAAATGAAGCTGTAGTTGACAGATGTGGAGCTTTGGCGTATAGGTCGATTCCCGGGGTAAATTATAAATATATATAATTCTTATAGAAATGCAACTTGGAGAAAAAATGGTGTTTCGCGCCCAGAAATCCATTTTTTCTCAAAAGTTGATTTTTGGCTAAAAAGGGCCAAATTGCGCCCATAAACGCTTAGGCGCCCGATCTTAAGAGGCTCTCTTAAGAGGGTCTCTTAAGAGGGGTCTCTTAAGACGTGCTCTTAAGACGTCCTCTTAAGAGAGCAGAAGTTTCACTGAGTCGATTTTTAAAGAGACCTTCTTAAGAGGGGTCTCTTAAGAGGACGTCTTAAGAGGACGTCTTAAGAGGACGTCTTAAGAGAGGTCTCTTAAGAAGGGTCTCTTAAGAGGTCGTAAGAAAGCGCGAGTTTCAAATGCGCCCACAAAAGTCGAAGTGCGCCCATAAACGCTTAGTTGGCCTCTCTTAAGAGGCTTTGCTAAGAGATTTTGAAAAATTTTGAGCCTCCAATGCCCAAATTGGGCAAATGAGCGCGGCAGCTGGGGTCTCGCGGTCGTTGAGTTGCAAGCCCCCCCGCGTGCGGGGGGGTTGGGGGGGTGCAGATCGCGCGCGGCCGTCAGCCGCGCGCGATCCGTCTACGTCCCAACACTACATTTTGGGCGCCAACAAGAGTGGGTGTCGGTAATTTGCGCGCTGCAACCGGGGGGTCCCGGAATTCTAGGCCCGCAAATTCGCCGGCGGGGCGATCGCGCGCGGCCGTCAGCCGCGCGCGATCCGTCTACAGACCGACATTTCGGATGCCGGCAACGAGGCGCGTCGGGCGGCCGGCAACAAGGGGCCGCAGTTCTAGGGCCACAAACTTCCAGGCGGGGCGATCGCGCGCGGCTGACGCAATGTCCAAATTGGGCAAATGAGCGCGGCAGCTGGGGTCTCGCGATCGTTGAGTTGCAAGCCCCCCCGCGTGCGGGGGGGTTGGGGGGGTGCAGATCGCGCGCGGCCGTCAGCCGCGCGCGATCCGTCTACCTCCCAACACTACATTTTGGGCGCCAACAAGAGCGGGTGTCGGTAATTTGCGCGCGGCAACCGGGGGGTCCCGGAATTCTAGGCCCGCAAATTCGCCAGCGGGGCGATCGCGCGCGGCCGTCAGCCGCGCGCGATCCGTCTACAGACCGACATTTCGGATGCCGGCCACGAGGAGCGTCGGGCGGCCGGCAACAAGGGGCCGCAGTTCTAGGGCCACAAACTTCCAGGCGGGGCGATCGCGCGCGGCCGTCAGCCGCGCGCGATTTTCCCGCGGCGAATTTTTCGGGGGGCCCATTTTTTGGACCTGGGACCGCAGTCTTTTTTCCCACTCGACCAACCCCCCGCCAATTACGTCAACCAAACTAGAATCACGTCACCCTACGGGTTAGGCCCTATCAAGCCGAGCACCGCGCTCGTGTGGCGCGGTGCTGTCACGGCTTGTAATTCATAATTCTTACGGAGCAATAATGTTTCGTTCTGGTCTAGTATAATGGAGATCGAAATTGTCAAATTTTCCATATTTCTATTTTTCGATCTCCATTACACGGCTAGATCAGGAAGCCGAAACATTATTGTCGCGACCCCGAGGTTCTCAGAATTATGAATAATATTTTCCCCGGGAATTGGCTGTGTACAGATTTGGCGATAGTCTAAATGAAGCTGAGACCCTGGACTCTAAAAGAAGACTATAAAAAAAGGTGATGCGATTTATTCATATAGGCTTAATAGCAACGAATAGACTACGGCCCACTCGAAAATATGGCCATATTGAATGAAAATGAGCAATTGCCTCCTCAGAAAGTTAGACGTCTAACAACAACTCGGAACATCCATATAATATTATTAATACTATCATTCCCAATGAATGATGGGTAATGTCAGAACCAGAAAAGAAGGGTATAAAGGGAGAAGTCCTCCCTCCCGCAACCCCCGTCATCCTCCCGCAGTGTTGTGCGGGGTCGTCATGACCCGCTAGTGAGTGGAGTTAAGAATATTCCTTAAGAGAATTAATGCCGGCCCCCCGAGTCGATTGAATTTTTCGAATTAATACCGGAAAGAGAATGAATACCGGCAAGAGGTCGCTCAAATTTTTTCGAATTTTGTGAATTCATCAAGGAGTCGACGACAATTTTTGAATTCGCCACACGGGCCCAACAATTTTCCGGTAGCTAGCCAGAAGAACAAAGAAAAAGCCAGAAGAACCAAACTATTTAATAGTCTAACATTGACAAAGAAGATTCCTGGGCGTGGTCGTGTTGCCCCCCCCCCCTCTATGTCGTCATGAGGGATTTGTGACATGCCCCCCCTAGATCTGATCGGAAACCAAGTGGCAGTGTTGGCTATCATAGTCCCTATGGCGGCAGTGTTGGCGATAGTCCCTATTGCGTCATAGATTGATTCGCACCATATTGATGTTAGGAACATGGTGAATAGTAATGCCTGGCGGTAAAAAATGTTTCTCATAGTCCAGTGCCTGCATCTCGACCCCGGGGCAAATAATCCATAATTCTTACGGAGCAATAATATTAATGTTTCGTTCTGGTCTAGTATAATGGAGATTGAAAAATATCCATTTGAGAAATTTGACAATTAATTGCGACCACGGAGAGATGCATTTACCCATACCCCCCCCCCCCGGCCGCCTCCCCGCCCCCGCACGCCGCCCCATGCACGCGAGACAGCCTCAGGGGGGGGGATGTATAGCGAGGCGAGAAGGAGGGGGTGGTTATCGTTCTGGATATTTCGGGCAAAAAAATCATAATTCTTTCGGGGCATCAAAAAGAAATTTTTGGGTGGGGTGTCATTTTTAGGTGGGGTGTCATTTTCGGGTAAAAAAATCATAATTCTTTCGGGGTCGCAATAATGTTTCGTTCTGGTCTAGTATAATGGAGATCGAAAATCGGGCCATAAATAATGTTCGTTCTGGTGACGTCGACTCGTATAATGGAGATTGAAAAATATCCATCTAAGAAATTTCCCAATTACACAGTTCCTGGGGTCGACATAGTGCAGCTTACGATAAGTGATTGTTATTTTCCGGGCAAAAAAATCATAATTATTTCGGAGCAATAATGTTTCGTTCTGGTCTAGTATAATGGAGATCGAAAAAACATTCATCCCGACGATCGCAGTCTGTTCCGACCCCCATGTGTTCTTCGATGCCGAGATTACACATCGGACCCTCTCAAAGTCCGGGGGGCATTGCGACCGTCGGAAGTCGAATGGCTGGTCTTCTGCGACAAAGGAAGTCACAATTGAATCCATACCCTCAATGAAATACCCCCCCCCCCCCATGCAGGGGGTGGGGCTGGATATCCTGCGGGAGTGATTAATATCGCGACCTTTCCCATGTCGCGGTTGCTGTGAAATGATGGTCTCGAAACGATGGTCCCCCCTTTTGTCCTTTTTTTCGGGAGCGCTGACCCTTCTCCCAGCAGTTCGCAAAATGTGAATCAATGATTGATGAATCATATGGTCAAATGCATTGAACATTGTCAATCTTCGGAAAACAGCCATAGCAAGTGTGGATAACCGGGCAATGTAACTGTTGGTGGTCCAGATCTGCGGTCTGCAGAAGCTTCACAGTGCCAGGAAGATTGTGAGAATCCATCTAATATTAATGCATTAATAATAATGTCCTCCCTCAAGTGGGCCGAGGTCGTCTAGTCCAGTCGTTCTGGTCCTTGTGATCAGAACAAGCCCATCGTGAACAAGCACAGATCAGAACACGCCCATGAAAAAAAAAAGAATACAGAAGAGAGAGAAAAACAGAAAGAAAACGTCTTTCTAAAACAGGAAGAAAATCCATCAAAAGAAGATCAAAGAAGGCAACAACCCACAAGTGCAGAAAACCACAACTCACAAGGTCCTGAAGACCGAGATCTGAGAAAATGGGGAGCTCCAGCTCGTCGATGCGCGTGGCCGCAGTGTTTTGCGCGGCGGGATCCGCTTCCGGAAAAATCGGGTTAGGCAAAAAAGAATCTCGGTACACGTATGGACAAGCGTGAACACGTCAGTGCATTGATTCCGGCCAATTTAATCATAATTCTAATTATTTTATTACCGAACTATTAATGGTCGTTCTAGTTTAAGCCTAATGGACGATCGGGGAAAGCGACAGTTCATAGAAATTTCACAATCAATTTTGTCCGGAGGAATGCGTGCGAAAAATGCGTTGCGTACGCACCGGGGTTGTGGGGCAAACCATACACACACATTGTATTAAGAATGCGGTTTACGCGGCGCGAATTCGACTCAATCTCAAAGTATGAATGTTATTTCTTTCGGAAGTGCCAAACTGTATCTTTGCTCAGCCTTGAGCCATGTTTTTGACGTGGTAATGATGATCGATTGTCAATGCCGTGATATCGGAAACATACATGGAGAGAGATAGAATTTGCAGACATTAATCTCGCAAACAGACGAAAGACTTCGAGCGAATAACGAGACAGATTCGCGGCGTAGTGCATTCTAGCAGATGAACAGCAGGTTACAAAGTGTTATACGTGCGATTTCCCGGACCATTTGTTTTCGATCTCCATTAATAACATTTTTTTTTTAGTGGTTGGGATTATGGGACCGCGAGCAGCCCGTAGGTTCTCAGAGGCACGTTCTGGTTAGGGGTGGCAGCCCCTCGTTGTGGCAACCTGACCTAAGTTGTTGTCTGGGCGGTGTTGTTCCTTGTCTGGGAACAAGGCTTGGAAGTATGTCTCTGACTCCGGCAGCGGGGTGATTCCCCTCCCTGCAGCCCTCTACTACCGACCCGGAGAACTTATAACCCCCAAACCGTGTTGATCGGGCGAGCTATAATTGTCGGACGTCGGATGCGAACCCAGAGGCTAAGCAATCAAGAGTTACCTCCTGACCGCTAGCCCGCGCTAGCAGGTTGGACGGTCATTAAATGACATTATAATATGATACTAGAGGTTGGATTAGTTGCATTATGATACTGGAAGTTGGACGGCCATTGAATTCTTAAATTCATGTCTTCATGGGAGACGGTCCCCCACCCATTATAGCATTCGTGCGACGTGTCACTTTAATATTATGATCATAAGATGGCGAGAGCTGTGAGAGTGCGTCTGAAGCTCTGGCGGGGTAGCGGGGCGAGCGTCGGCCATTTTCGTTACCCCACCCGAACCCAACCCTTGCCTCCCATCCAGCTACCGACAACTGACGAGTCGACGACTGACAACTGGCGATTGCCTGGTGCGCCCTCCCCCAGTGCTACCCGGCTCGCGGGCCCGGCGGGGCCTCGCCCTTCCTTCGAAGGTCGCTCGCGTGGATCGGGCATGGGCCTGCTGAGTGGTCGGTCAGTCCTACGCCTGGCCGGCCCTCTTGCGCGCACGCAGTGGTCCGGCGCGCCAGACACCCACTACCGCTCAGTGGCAGCTGAGCTACAAAAACCTTCGGGTAGCGACTGCTGGAGGTCGTCAGGCTGCCCCCCCGCGCGTAGCGACGAAGCTCATCCATTCCCTCCATTGCGAGTCCTGGGGGGCGTTCGTTTAGGACTCTCTCTAGTCCTCGCATGAGTGGTCGAGCCGACTCGGGGTGCTCGTGTGCACTCACGCAACCGAGTCGCGCGGGGTCTTTAAGTCCTCTCTCACGACAAAGGCAAACAGCTAGTCATATTGCGATACTGAACACGCTACCACCATCGACGTGTTATCGGTCAGAACATTAATAGCTCGGTAAGAATTATGATCAAACAAGCCGTGGCCGCGCCGCACGGGCGCGGCGCTCGGCTTGATAGGGCCTAACCCGTAGGGCGACGCGATTCTAGTTTGTTTGACATGACTGCCAGGGGGGTGGTCGAGTGGGAAAAAAGATTGCGAGCCCAGGCGCAAAAAATGGGCCGCCCCAAAAAACCCGCCGCGGAGGAATCGCGCGCGATCGCCCCGCCAGGAAGTATGCGGCCCTACAACCGCGGCCCCTTGTCGGCGGCTGCCCGACGCCCCTCGTTGCCGGCGTCCAAAATATCGGTCCGTAGACGGATCGCGCGCCACTGATGGCCGCGCGCGATCGCCCGGCCGGCGAGTTTGCGGACCTAGAATACCGGGACCCCCCGGCTGCCGTGCGCATATTACCAACGCCCACCGTTGCCGGCGTTCAAAATATTGGGCCGTAGACGATCTGCACCCCCCCCCAACCCCCCCGCGCGCGGGGGGGTTGGTAACTCAACGATCGGAACCCCCCCCCCCCGTTGCCACGCTCATTTGTCCAATTTCGACATTGGAGACTCAAAATTTCTCAAAACCTCTTAAGAAGGCCTCTTAAGAGACATCGCGTCATGGCGGCTAAGCGTTTATGGGCGCAATTCGATTCATTTTGGCGGAAAATCGATTTTGGAGGAAAAATGGATTTTTGGGCGCGAAATACCTCGTTTTCTCCAAATCGAATTTCTGTAAGAATTATATTTAGATTTAATTGACCGGGAAGTCAGGCACACGCGCAAACAATGCGAAAGCGCGATGTGCAATGGCAAGAAGTGCCATGTCACGTGCGAATGGTTTGAAGACAACGTCGAGAAAGAATGTACAGAGCATTACGTACAATATTCCAAAAGTCGTGTCCCGCTTACACCTGGGGCCTATAACAACATGGGTCCTGCTTACGATGATCCATCGGATGAACCTAACGCTCCTAAGGGGGGTCACGTTCACAAAACCATACCGACTTGGTACACCTGGGGGGATTGGACCAAACGCGGTTTCTCCGTACCGAAGGGCCTGACGGGCGGATCACCAACGGTTCCTCCGAAGCTTGGAGGTTTGTACGTTAAATTTCCTTGGGTCGCATGCGGTCTAGGCAAGTGTCGGAAAGATAAGGGGTTAAGATGGTGGCTAATGAAGAAGGTAAAGGGAGTATGGAAGAAGGTTAGCGAAGTGTCCGAAAAGACTGCGCGAACAATGAAACGTTTCAACGACGGCTTCAGAAGATGGGTTGGTTTGCCGACATAAAGAAATATATCAAATAAGTCTTCATCTCGAGGGGCAGTGCGAATCACTAGCAGTGATCCGTGTCAGTGGTTCCACGGAAACCGAGGGAGGGAGGGAGGAGGGGGACGGGTTAGAATATTGCTCAACCCCCCTACAGATTTTCATTTTTCTCTTTTCTGTTGGTCGAAAAGTTTGCATTTGAAAATAACAACGAACCCCGTCGTCAAGAGGGGCCAGGTACAGCGATCTTACCGAAAAAAAACCCTCTGTGACTGGGCGCATGTCACGCTTGCCCCCGCAAACAGGGGAAGAGAGAAAAGTATGGCCGAGAAAAACGTACACGCGTAGATAAGTCCTACGTGTTAGTATACGTTATAACTTTAGAAGAAAAAACGTATGCACGTAGATAAGTCCTACGTGTTGCGTTATAACTGTAGAAAAAAACGTACTCGCGTAGATAAGTCCTACGTGTTGCGTTATCATTTTAGGAAAAAACGTACACGCGTAGATAAGTCCTACGTGTTGCGTTATAATTTTAAAGAAGTCGCAACGGTGCATTGATCAGCTTAGACTACCGCTGCGCGTTGATTTGGCAAGATGTGAAAGTTTTTTGGGCCGCCAAAAAAAAAGGCGGTTCAGAACTGCCAGCGGTTCCCCGTTTACCAGAGTCCGCAAGTCAACTGTATTCGAAGACGAAAATGACGAAAAAGACTACGGAGAGAATGGCATGCGTAAAAAATGGGGCAACACAAAAAACCGGCAGACACTTTACGTCGATAACTCCGGACACCTGGAAACACGAAAAATGGGAGTGGGCCAAAACAGTAGTTCATTTTCGGGTAAAAAAAGCATAATTCTTACGGAGCACTAATGTTCGTTCTCCTTAATGATAATGGATATCCAAAAAAATGGACAGTGTTTTGGCCCACTCGAAAAATGGAGTAAAAGAAGCAGACTATTTAGTCTAAGTTGGATTAATTAGGCTAAGCGCCCCACTGGATCCTAGGCGAGCGTCGAGGTTCGTTGTAGTGTTTATATTAACCTTCAACTGCCGTTGTGGACCTGGCCTTTAGTATTAACTGAACAAATGTTAGCAGTTTATATTCACGCTAACATTTTGGTCATTTGTGGCTTGGCTTTCACACAAAGCCTTTTCTTCCGATCCCCAATACAGAACAACCCTCATGGGCGTAATTTTCCCACGCGTTCAGCATCTAAAGCTCAAAGCCGACGCGTGGTGGCCGGTTGTTTAATAAGAACAAATACTAATAGAGCATCTCCGTCAGACGTGATGCTTAATGCAAAAATGCAACTGCCGTAATGTTGCGTTGAAATTTTAAAGCGAGAGGCGAAAAACAAGAAAATATGGGGTGAGTTTTAAGAATCCCCAACACAGAACAACCCTTATAGGCGTAATTTTCCCACGCGTTCAGCATCTAAAGCTCAAAGCCGACGCGTGGTGGCCGGTTGTTCAATACAAGGTTCTACAAGGTTTACTCTGGATAAGGACCATGGTAAATAGTAATACCCTGGGGTAAAAAAATAATAATGGCGAAGTGTTAGTGAGTGGAGCGTGCACAGCCGTTTTCCAGGGGCGTTTCCAGGCAATAAACGCATAATTAAATTCTTGCCCTGGATTAAATTAATTTAAGGCTCGTTTTTCCTCGATTTCCTCGATTTCAATGGAGATTGAAAATCGATTCATAACTACAAAAAATCTTTGTGAACCGTCGTTCTCTTCAATTATGCAATAGCGATGCAAATTGAGAAATTGAAAACCCCGGGAACCGATTACCGCGAGTGGAGTATTCCTTAAGATAATTACCGGCCCCGGATTCAATTCGGAATCCATCATTTACCCTGTGAAGGTCAGTTCCCGGGGTAATGAATTCCATCTGCAGGATGGTCAAGCAGAACGACCATTATCGTTCCGTAAGAATTATGGTTTCACGGTTACCCCGGGGACCGGCCGTCGGACCGTCTGTGGGCCCAACAATTTTCCGGTAGCTAGCACAGCGCAAAGAACCAACCATTTGAATTGACGCGTTTTTCTCGTGGTAAATAAATCATAATTCTGACGGGACGTAAATATTCGTTCTGCTTGATTATAATGGCTACGAAAAATAACTATCCCGAGAACAACCGCGCACTGTGATAGTTGTTAGGGGAAGTGCCCCGCCTAGATTCCTAGGAGAGTGATGGCCCCCCTATATGATTAGGGTATGGACCCGCTAGATCAGAAAGCAAAAAATCTATCTAGGTCCGCGTTGTCGATGCCTCTAATGTTGCACAGATTGCACCATGGATAAGGACCATGGGGAATGCCCTGGGAAAAAAAATTAATAAAGAAGCCGCAACGGTGCATTGATCTTCCAGGTGTTATTGTGGGACGCCACTTGAAGGAGGAGAAGCAGGGGAAGAAAAAGAGGAAGAAGGAAGAGGAAGGCGGGAGAGGAAGAAGGAAGGGGGTAGAAGGAAGGGGGAAGAATAAGGGGGAGAAGGAGAGGAAGAAGGGCAGGAACAAGCAGAGGAAGAAGAATAGGAAGAAACAGGGGAAGATTTGACGAAGAGAAAGAAGACCGGCTTGCCCGCTATAAAGAAGCACAATGAGGATAGTCGGGGCAGAGGTTGGCATATGGGTGATGCGGCTTTTCTTTTTCTGCCCGGTTGTTGTCGGCGCAACCGTTGTGAGAGCTCAAAATTAGATAGTAGTAACAAAATACCCAGCGGTAAAAATGTCCCGTAATCCATAACGTACGGAGCCGCAAAATATCGAACGAAGCGCCCGATTGATCTGTTGTGTATTAATGAAGCTTGCCTGGCCCGCGCGGGATTTGAGCAACACTGTTCGCAGTGGCAAGTTGATTTCGCGCAAAGGTCTAAGTTTACAACGCGTATGGAATCGGCCCATACCCCCCCCCCCCCCCATGCACGCATAGGGGGGGATGTATAGCGAGAAGGTGGGGGGTGGTATGGTATTATGTAAATAATAATTATACTAGTAATAAAAATTAGAATAAAGAAAGAAGCCGCAAGGGTGCGTTATCGTCCTGGGTTGTGGGGTGTCATTTGACATCGGGATGGAACAGTCGTTTTAAAGAGGTGCAGCACAGCGGATTGTCGTACGAAAAAACGCCCTGGCGGTGGTGTGGAGTCGACTCGAGAGGGCATTTTAATATAGTTTCGAGAATGGTCTCAACTCTCTTTCGTTGTCTCCATTGATGTTCCGACCCCCATCTGTTCTTCGATGCCGAGATTACACATCAGATTCTCTCAAAGTCCGGGGGTGTCTGCATCTCTCCGGGGCAAATAATTCATAATTCTTACGGAGCAATAATGTTTCGTTCTGGTCTAGTATAATGGAGATCCAAAAATATTCATTTCTGAAATATCACAATTAATTGCTCCGGAGAGATGCACTTACAAGTCCGGGGGGCATTGCGACAAATTGCGACAAATGACGTCACCCATATTGAATCCATACCCTCAATGAAATACCCCCCCCGCCCCCAGGGCCATGGCTTAATGCGTCTTGTTCGTGCCACAATGGGTCGAAATCATAATATTTCTCATACCCGACTTTCGATTTCCATTCGACGACAACGACCAGGAAGCCGAAACATTATGGCCGCGACCCCGAAAGAATTATGATTTTTTTACCCGGAAAGAATAATGTCTTATCCGGAAAAATTTGAGATGCGGCATCTGGAATGAATAAAACCCCACTCAGTGATGGTCTCATTGATTAGTTCTCCGCCATTTGCCGATGCAATTCGGATATTAGCCGATGGTTCGTCGCCGCCATTTGCGGGCAAAAAAATCATAATTATTTCGGAGCAATAATGTTTCGTTCTGGTCTAGGATGATGGAGATCGAAAATCGGGCCGATGCAATTTAATGTGCACAAAACCTCTCCCCCTTCCTAATATCCTATTAAAAGTGGAATTGGAATTGGAATTGGAGTGCGCAGCCATTTCAAATTCCGGTTTGAACTACAAAACCTCCAATTTTCGAATTTTTTTTAATTTCCCCTTCCTATTCAGTTTTAATTAATACAAAACCTCTCCCCGGGGGTTAATTCGATAGTCCAAAAAAAAAAAAGGTACCCGAAGAGCCAACAAAAAATCCAACAAAAAAACAGTGTGAGTAGTAATGTAAGAAGCAAAAGTAAAATTGAGAACTAGAAAAACTAAAGAAGAAAGAATAAGAAGAAGAACGAGTAAAGAAGAATTCGAAAGAGGGGGAAAACATTATTTGGTGTCCTATTTCATCAAGACACACACAAATATTTCACCCTTACTACATATTGACATACATTGAAGAAAAAGAAGAAGAAACAAAACAAACTATTCGAACGCAGAACTGTTCGGAAATTTTTTTTCCGGAGGACAATTTTTTTTTCCGGAAATTTTTTTCCCCGAAAAACAAACAAGCAATTACTTGAAGAGGAACGAACCAGGGGCTCTCGGACCGACCGACAGGACGGTCGAACTCAACCGAGATTCAAGGATTGGCTCGCCAAAACAAAAGCCAAAGCTCTTCACTTGAAGAAGAGTGGGACCCGCCAAAAGACGCTTCGGTTCGAGAGAGAGAGACTCGAAGGTTCGTATAAGCTAATAAAAGCCAATAAAAACATACATCCATTTTGTTGAAGAGAATTTGAAACCAAAAAAAGATCTTTTCATCATCCACCAAAAAAAGATCTTTTCACAAGGGAGGACCTGATCTCATCATCCTCGAGAGTCGACGGAAGGACTGCAAGGAGGACACGAGGAGAAGAACCACACACCTATTTTTTTATTCCCCCAATCTCTCTCTTTGCATAGTAATCTCGCGAAAATGGGAAGAGGAAACGCTGCCCGAGGAGCTCAGGGTCAGAAGAAAGCGGGGTCGTCATCAAGCTCCGATGGGAGACAAGCTCGGGGTCGTGGAGTGCCTGCATCTCTCCGGGGCAAATAATTCAAAATTCTTACGGAGCAATAATGTTTCGTTCTGGTCTAGGATAATGGAGATCCAAGAATATTAATTTCTGAAATATCACAATTAATTGCGACCACGGAGAGATGCACTTACGGGTGGTGGAAACCGTCGATCGTTGATCGGCGTCGCCTCGTTGATCGGAGGTACCGCGACAGCTCCGGGGCTCGGACATAGTGGAAGAACTGCACATTTTAACTGGGCAACATTTCAACTTTTTTTTCGGGTAAAAAAAAATCTCCATTATATACTAGACCAGGAAGCCGAAACATTATGGAACCAGCGACGATTCCGAGGTTCTCAGAATTATGAATTATTTGCCCAGTTTTTTAAAATGTGAACTACAGGACATGCGGACGCGCTAATCTTGAAGCCGCACCGGGGATCCTCTGACGGACCCCTATCTGCGCAACCGCAGGGAGCAGTTACGACCCCCATCAACGTGCTCACATTTTAACTGGAACTAAATAATTCATAATTCTGAGAACCTCGGGGTCGCGGCCATAATGATTCGGCTTCCTGGTCTAGTATAATGGAGATTGAAAATTATTCATTAAACATTTTTTTAAATATTTGATGTTTTTTTGCCCAGCCAAATTTTTGGATCTCCATTATGTTAGACCAGAACGAAACATTATTGCTCCGTAAGAATTATGATTTTTTTGCCCTGTTAAAATGTAGTTTACCCCATCAACCGTCGGAGTAGTCGCGGAGATGCCGCTGCTTCCAGCAGAGTCGAGGTTAGCCACCAGAAGAAGGTCACAAAAAAGGGAACAGGAGGCTCCTCCGGGTCCAAAGAAGGCGATAATCCCGACGACGATGCCGAGGACGGGGATGCCGAGCAGAACGGGGATGGCGAGGAGGCCCCGCAGGTGGGGTCGGGCAATGGTGAAGGTCGATGCTGCTCGGGGTATATAATTGTCAACATTTTACATATTTCTATTTTTCGATCTCCATTATACTAGACCAGAACGAAACATTATTGCGACCCCGTAAGAATAATGAATTATTTACCCCGGGAATCGATCTGTGCACGGGCAATGGCGACGATGGTGATCTCAACAACTCAGAGGCCCCGCAGGAATCGGAGGTGCCGACCGTAACCGAAGACACGCCGCCACAGGATGCGTTCCAAGCCGGAAAGGAAGCCGCCGAGAGGGAGCGGTTGAGGGCCATTGAGCAGATCAAGGAGGCTAAGGAGGGTGCTGGCTGCGGTGGCGGTGGCGTGCCCACATTTTAACTGGGCAAATAATGCATAATTCTTACGGGGTCGCAATAATGTTTCGTTCTGGTCTAACATAATGGAGATTGGAAAATATTTATTAAATATTTTTTTGAAAATTTA
>Ga0099798_10168_pt1 | contig 21104 bp, 25 predicted proteins | sample Uncmet_Sort29A_1_FD_89870 | JGI IMG/M metagenome (GOLD analysis project Ga0099798, IMG submission 89870) | Marine eukaryotic communities from CALCOFI LINE 67, Pacific Ocean - CN13ID_Sort29A_1 | ecosystem: Environmental > Aquatic > Marine > Oceanic | place: Pacific Ocean: Monterey Bay | collected...
AATGAGTCCACTTTTAAGGATCTACATCTAAGATTATCTGAGGATTCATATGAGGGAACGAAATCACCCGGTGGGGTACAGGTCGCGATCGCAATTTCCCTTCACATTTGAATATTTGAACAGTAGAAGAAAAACGCATGGATATCATTTTTAGTGGTTCTGGAATCATGCAAAATCTGAAGTGAGGAATACCGCATGGCATTCGTGTTTATGTCTGCAATTTATCGTTCCGTTTTCCGCCATCCCCGGCTCGTTTGCCATCAACTCGCAAGAACCTCGGCTAGCAGCCTCCGTCGCTTCCTCAGAATTGACTCAGAATCGAAGCTGCAGTCAATGTGCTTCGCAGAATCGAAATTGCGCCAGCTCAGAATCAAAACTGCGCCGCCGTCCCTAAACCGATCCTGAACATACCTGTCGCCTCCCAGGTGCTGCCACCTTAGGCTTTAGACTGCTTGGTTGATTAGAGCAGATTCTTCAAATCCGATGTACATGATGCCTCCTTTGTTGTTCTTTCTTGAGGTCCTGTTCTTCCGTTCGCGTGTGATTCTGATTTAACTTGTATGGGCTACCGCCGTGACTTCATGTGTTGCAATTACTTTTATGACAAGCGTGTAATCAATTGCTTGCTGTGCTCTACGCCAATTCTGAGTGCGCCATAATTAACAATTATCTATTGATCCAATCGTTTTCATCATAATGTGTCTCCGCCTACGCTCTTACCCAACTACCAATTCCCTCGCTCAAAATGCGTCTCATATCGTCACAGGGGTATCGCTACATTGCCCTGCAAATGTCTGCAGATCGACCCTCGCAATATTTCTCTCCTATCATTATGCATCTCTGACCACAGCGAAGTTTCCGCTCCTCTCTCTCTCAACCACTACTTTTGGCTCCAAGCTACTTAATTTATTCCATAGCAAATTTATCTCAATGCTCGCGCATTACCACCACCTCCCTTTCCTCATAGCCGCTTTGGCTTATCTCCAATAACCGACTGTTGCTCATGCACCCTATAGAGCTCCTGCATGCGCTTATAAATATTCCCTAGTAGGACGACAGCTCTGGCCAGATTCTTCTTGGTGAAGGCTAAACTATGAGTGCCAAGATCCTTGCCATACTCCGTACTCTTTTCGCCAGCTGCAAACCCCAAGGTAGGATACGCACGCACTGGAAACAAGCAGCGTAGTAAACTGTCCACTTGCGCCAGATCCACCTGGACTACCAGAGAACCAAGCTGATCTAGGTCAGCGGCACCGGCGGTGGCCACACCATAACGGTGTAGGGCGTGCATCCACTCATGTTTAGGGATGACATTGCCTTCGTCTGTGTCGCCCCACCCGTCGTATGCAACGCAACAGAGGATCTCGGCAAGCAGCTGCGTGGCACAGCGCGTAGCAGGAAATCCCTGGAAGTATTCCCTCCAATCGATCCGAATTCTGTTGTGGTCAGTCGGGCCTCCCGTAACACGTAGACTCGGCGCGGCCACAAACGCCTCCAATTTGTTCTTCGGAGCGTCTTTCAGCGCGTTCTTCAACCGCGGTACTGTGGCCCACTGATCGCGTAATTTAATCGTAATTCCACCCAATGATTTGGCGATCTGCTGCATAGACGAGAATATTCTTTCATCTCGCTCCCATTCCATGCGATAGAACCTCGTTCTTTTGGCAGCGTCATATTCCGAGACCCTGGGGGACGGTACAATTCAGAATAATTTCAGAAATCACGGATGTGTTCGTTGTAGATCTTGGATTTGGGAGTCTTTGCTTTTAGATTTCCTCCATTTTCGTCATCAGATTCGCGAGCGATGCTCAACTAATTGAAATTAGTTCTTCCCTCACCACTCATCTCCATCGTCATCCGCGAATTTTGACGTCTGCTTCACCCTAAACCACCCATCCGAGAGATAGGCGGTTATAGCAGGCCCATTCTTGGTTGCTACTTGCAGATCGGCTCGTGCGGCGTTGCGAAGTCCAGCTTGTAAGAGATCCTTGGCAATGCCTCGACGTTGCCATTCAGGTTTCACCTTGGGGTCAAGATTCCGTCAATGGAGAGGGGCACTTAGTAGTATGGGATACATTTTCAATTTGGCCAAAAGCTTGTAGTGTTCCTTCTCAAGATCTCGTATTCTATTCGACACTGCAAAGTTAATTAGGCATTCAAGTTTATCAGATAGCAGATAATTCATGAAGACAACCCCTTGTACACGACTCTCAGTTGCTCCTAGGAACATATCCCTCACCGCAATTTCCCCAATAGTCGTCTGAAACTTGTCGCACTCAGCTAGAATAATCCCTGCCTGATCTATTTGGGCAACCCCGTTTTCATCACTCCAGACGACCATAGCACTCTTGTCACTTGGTAGAATATCAGCACGCCACGCCAGTACATCGTTCAGAAGTTTTCGCGACCACACGGTCTGGGGGAATATTTTTGGATACCATAGTCATTGGATATTCTCGGAGCCATTTGATATTTTAGACAGTACATGATACTCAAAGATTCCTCTGTAAGCCATACTTGAATTTCAATTCTTCAGATTCTGAGCTGAACTGTAACTTAATATTAAAGAAGGAAGAGTCAGACGACCGAAGTTCCCTGACTCAACTTCTGTAAATCTCACATCCTCCACCGTCTCCGACGCCTCCGCGTTCTGACCGAAGTTAAATCTTACGTCCTCCACCGTCTCCGACGCCTCCGCGTTCCACACGTGGGAATGGACAGTACACATAAGCAAGGCAAGATCACTCTCCTCGTCTTCTCGAGTTCGATCGTCGATGACTAGAAACTTTTCGCGTCCCTTTTCGCGTTCTCCAGAAGTCTTCGGAGGTAATATGCGGAGAACCGAGTCTGATCCCAAACCTCCTCCCACGCGGGAGGATCCCCAAAACAGGATCTCCTTCATACAGGGGATGAGGACCCTCTTTTCCTTGAAATGCCTTGACTGAGATTTCGCTTGGAAAGCTTCACGTTCCTGCTTTTTCATTTCCGCGTTGGAGGATTTTTTGGTGGGAGGTTTGGTTGAATCGGGACTATTAGCACTACTCCCAAAGCCGCCACTCGACGATGACGAACCAAATCCACTGCTATTTTGAAGTACATCTCTGCTGGAACTCGCGCCGCTCACACCATTGGCCGATCCTCCAGCGCTGCCAGTGAATTCACTAGAAATTCTTTGCTTAATCTTGGCGGGCAAAATGTCGAGACCTGACACCGATACCAGCTTCGCATGGTCCACTCGCAACGCCTGGAAGGCCGTTGTTCGCAATGGGGAATCATCGAATCGATCGAGAACCAATGCAAGCAGCATATCGAAGAGTGTATCGACTGACTCTAGTTCCGGCTTCGTCTGCTGAGGCTTTTCTCCGGCTCCATCTTGCTCCATTTTCGCTCGTTTGGGGTCTGGTTCGTCTGAATCGCTTCCACCTAATAACTTCAAGTTCTTGCCAGCTTCGCCTCGCATCCGCTTACCCGCTTTCGCGCCCTCATGTTTGCCTTCCATCGCGCTCTTGTTTTCACGATTATTTCCCTCCTTCTTTGGATCTTTCTGCCTAGCTGCATCCTTCTTAGCTGCACCTTTCTCAGCAGCATCCTTCTTAGCTGCACCTTTCTCAGCAGCATCCTTCCCAGCATTACCCTTCGAGTTTTCCCCTCCGCCTTCCTTTTTATCAGTGTTCTTCTTATCATTACCATTCTTCTCTTTGTTATTATCATCTTTGCTCTTATCCTTATCATTCTTCTTCTTGGGTCTCAGAGACGAGCGGTGGCGGGCGAGTTCCGCTTGAAAGAGTAAGGAAGCTTTACGAATAAAGCGGCAGAGATCCTCCGTCTCTTCTTCTCGATCACGGTACTTCTCGAACGGATTTTCATTTTTCTTCCCCCACTGGAGACATCTTTCTAAACAATTCCAGGCCCTGAAGAAGAAATCTCCAATGTTCTCGTGCGCAGTGAGCTGTAACCAACGCCGACTCAAGTCTGCGGGTTCCAGGAGAAGCTCTCCCTTCGCAAAAGCGAGGGTCTTCTTGGCGCGCCATTCCTTGGCGCGCTTATCGCACATTAGGAATCGGCGTCTAAATTCGCATATTTCGTCTGAAGCCCACACCATGGCCGGAATCCTCACTGTCTTCTTGTTGTGTGGATAAGGTGGAGGTGTCGGATCATCAGATTCTTCCTCATCCTCGTCATCGCCTGCTTCGGCACCCCGTTTCGAGCTACCGGACTTCTTTGATTTCTGATTCGCTTTTTTGCTTCTCGCCGCTTTCTCCAGTTCCTCCTGTTCCTCCGCCCAAGCCTGGAACGCTTCTTCCATCTCCTTGTTCACATTCAGCTGCTTGGACCAGGGAAACAAAACGATATCCACGTTATACGCGTTCTCGTATTCCCAGTCAGAGGCAGCACACGCCTCAAAACTGAGCATATTGCTTCCAAGTTGCGGCTCTTTGAGCGACCTCCCACTGTCGACCATTGCTTGTTTCTGATTCTGGAGGACTTTTTCATCGACCCTCGTTGGCGTACGCATCGTACATCTGGCCATGCGAGCAAAGGGGAATCCGCTTAGTTGCTCAAAGCAGTCCACGATGCGCACAACTTCGTCGTAATTCTGCCCCTGCGGAACGCTCTGATTCTTGGAGGCTGCCTTCGAACTAGCACTCTTCCCACCACTACCAATTTGTTCAGGCCCCAGTTCTTCAGTCACATCAACGAATTTCCACCGCCGCGACGCACGAACGAACTCTTCTGCACACTTGACACCGTGCGGATAAAGATATGCAGTTTGTTTCGTATTGTTGTCGATTTCGCCTTCGTCAACTCCGGCCATGCAATCCTGGCGCCATATTTGCCAGTCAATATCCGCCTCAACCGGAACCGAATCCGTGTCTGCAACGTTTTCTTCCGCCTCCGGGTCCAGAAGACGGGAACTCACAGACTCCGACGAGGAAGAGACGCTAGGTTCTTCATCATCCAAGGAGCGTGTTCTCTGCCGCGTGAGGGTTCTATTCTTGTTCTCGGCTGCTTTCGTGGTCTTCGATTTCACTTGTCCGTTGTTCGGTATTTTCCGTGAATCTTTCAGCGCGTAGAAACCCAGGTCCTCCTGAACGCCCTTCAGCGTCTTCGCGTCGAACGCAAGTTCTTTTTGCCCTGCGCCGCCCGCCATTTTGTATGGGGTGTCGATACTAATACGTATAAGTTTGTATGTGTTTACTGAAAGATCCAAAATTGCTGTTAGTGTTAATCTTCAACTCACTCTCTTCTCGAAATACTTCTGAATAACGTACGTTTTTTCCGGTCTGAATACCATGCGGCTGCTTTTTTCAAATAATATAGATTTGCTGATCTACTATTTTTAGGTCGTACACTGATTCCGATTCTTATATGTATCCTATTGGAGTTCAAATATGGAGCTCGTAGCTACGGAGGCAAAATCTATTCTTAGTATAGCAGTCTGATACTCTCATACTCTTTAGTCAATGCTTAAGTTTGTGCCGATGATTTGCCACATTCAGAATATATTACAGTGGTACTACTCGCTATCATCTCGACTACAATTAGTTTGTACGCTGCGATTCCTTAAATCCTTCAATCTGATTCACCTTCGTATGTTAACCTTCACATATTATTCTATTGCCAGGCATCTACAACCTGCAATCATTCCGTCCCCTAGCTGTCTCACTACGCTGATGTAGTGTGCACTGCTAGTATATCCCCTGCTCGTTTTGTTTTTGAATCATCTACTACTAGAAAAACAAAACAGCGCAAATCCGAAATTTAAGAAATGCATCATCAAACGATTTCATGGTAGTCATGCCGATCACACACGATGCGCACTTCGACTAAAGAGTTCGACCACACACAACCATCTCTCCATAATCGCACTCCCATACACGTGAACGCAAGGGTCTGCTTCCTGCTTTTTCAATTCTTTGTCAATTCGTATCGAATAGAAACGCAAAAATGCGAAATCATAATGTATTCTGTTGGTTCGGTATTCGACCCTTTGATATGATGTTCCTCGATGCACCTTGTTCCCAAAGACAGTCGCTCGTAATTAGCGTGTCCCATGATGATTTGTTCAAGTACAATCTTTTGGATTCCCTGCATCTTGGAAATTATTCCAGCGGATGCGACATGTTAATCTGTTCGTGTGCTGTCGTGACTCGTTAGTAGTGCTTTCTACGACTCAGTCCGTTTTTATGTCCTATTATAGGAGATTATGCTTTTGCGATCACATTTTTTTCTTTCGTGCTGTGCATTTAAATTAAGTGTTGTACTTTGATCAGCGCATACCGTGGCACGGCATGAAATGTTAACATTCCGCAACTTTGATTCAATCAATGTGCACTTCATTTTTTCCAAATCACCGCACCATAATACTTCGGTCCACTTGGTGGTATTAGAAGTACTACAGGCGGGCTGAGTATTCTTTTTCCGCGTATAAAGAGAGGTATCTCTTTCATGAAAATCCTATTTCTTGAAATTGCATTCTCCACAATTTTACACCCTCAAGACCTCCACCACATCTACCCACAACGGAATTACATCCGAAGTAGCTCAAACATGTTCATTCAAAACTTTTCTCGATTAAAGCTATCCCTGCTGAATTATGATTTTTGCTTCCCTGTCTCGCTCAGTTGATACCCTCCCCCCCTCGTCGACCATTCTTTAGATCAAAGCCATTAGAGCGATCCCTGCTGCATATTCGCGTCCCTCTAAAGCGATCCTTGCTGCATTTTCAACTAGAGGCTTCAAAGCGATCCCTACTGCATTTTCGCCTCCCTCTCTCGTTTCTCCCTCCCCTGCCTGTCAATCGAATCAAGAAGGAAGGAAATGCGAAGGCGGTGGTCAGGGCTCGCTTCGCTCGCCCGCCTGATGGCATCTCAATCAATCCGGCTTGCTCGCTCGCTTCGCTCGCTCGCTCGTCGCCCCCCCACCACCAGGGATGATCACGACAGACGGCACCCCGATGGTTGGCTCGCTCACTCGCTTCGCTCGTTCGCTCGCGGCCTTCGGCCGCTCGATCGCAACTTTCCCTAATAGTCCTTGGATCTAGGTCTTACGCCTCCCTCTCTCTCTTCTCCCTCCCCTGCCTGTCAATCTCAGCATGAAGTTGCTGCCGCACCACCGCCTTCGCATTCCCTTCCTTCTTAATCCTTTTAACGAAATCGGTGACCTTCTTCACAATTTTGGCGTGGAGCGAGGACGGAGAGAATTCTTGGAATTCGGTCCCGAGGATGGTGGAGAGGAACTCGATTACCTAGGTTGGGGATGAGAAAATGAAGACTAGTGAGGGTCGAGGACGATGGGTGGAAAGTGGATTAAGAATCTTGGGAGAGAGAAAATGAAGACTATTTTTTGAGATGATCTGATACAATGTGAGATAGGAAGAGAAATTTTGTAGTAGACAGAAATGCATGGGGAGACTGTACGCGAGTTTGCTTCCAAACATTTGATTGAAGCGTAGTTACAACTTTTATGCATCTTAGCACGATCCGTATTCGGATCATCTCGCCATGAAACATTCCGGTTCCTCATTTTAGAGTACAAGCCTTTCCTCATCAACCTCTTTTGCCGCATCATCAGCATCTCCAACAAACCCAAACTTTTTCACAATTCCCTCCAACTCGTCAGCCTGATCGCAAGCAATATTAATCCCTCTCCTCTTCATCGTTTCCTCGCACTGGTCCGTAACTCGGTGGGAGCATCTCAAGTAGACGGCCAACACGAGTGAAATAAAGTCGCAGCGGATTTCGGCGGCAGGGTTTTGCCGTTGCTTTTCATCGAGGTCGCGAATCAGAGGTCCGAACCATTGGAGACATTTTTTGCCTGGGGGATTTTTTTGGGGAAGAAGGATTTGGAGCGGACTTGTAATGCATGATCATATGTGGAATTCGAAATTGAAATCTTGAATTTGACATAGTAGAGAGATGTTTTATACTGTTGGTTTTTGATTTTTGATTTTTGAATTTTTCATAAAAGAGTAAATACACCTGGTACCACGACAATTGTTGCGAGGGTTAAGCATTTTGAAATAGGCAAGAGGAAAACTTGGACTGTAGATAAAAGTCATTCTTTGAAGTATTCTAAACCCTAAACCCTGCTGCAAGCACAGTCTTGATTCTCTTTAATTCTCCCTTACTACTATCCATCAGCAACCTCTCAATCTGATCGGCGACACTCGGATTCCAAAATCTTCTAATGATATCGCCACGATATTGAGTCTTAGCCATCTCCAAAGCTTCGGAAAAATCTTCTACCGGTTTGCCATAGGCGAGTCTGCACTTGGAGGCTCGCTCGTGGATGATGTCTTTCGCGCTTTCAAAGAGTTCTTCATCAAGCGACTGACCCGCCTCGCGCATGTAGCCGTCCCTGGGGGGAGGGGTGCAATGGGTGCATTTATTGGACCGGAATTGGAAATCATATTCGTATTCATCCGTCAGTCACTCTTTGGTCACTTTTGTATTCATTGGTCCTGCATCCAAATCACCGTTCACCTCATAGATCATTCGCCTTACAGATAATCCCTAATCCACATCCTCTCCATGGCCGTATGCACATGCGCATCAATATCCCACTGCAACGCCGCAATATGACAAAGCGCAAAATGCCCACAATTCAAAACCCGCAGTTTCTGGAGTTCAAATGGGATGACGCTATCGACGAAGTAAAACCCAGGAAAACCATTCCAGAGGAGGGAAGGTTTACCAGCCAGAGAGAATTTATCCTCGACGAAGAGTTCAAAAAAATCTTCGGAGGTGACACAAATCTTATCCAGAATTCCATACCTGTGCGGGGAGTGGACGTTGAGAATTGGGTTAAAACTTTACGAGGATTTTATATCAATGAGGACCTTCATCTCCGTACAGCCACTACCAGAAATCCATGCGTTGTACTTCTACAAACTGGGGATCCTCCATCTTCTAAAATCCTCGTGAAGTTTTCCAAAAGTTTAAGTTTTCGTAGAGTTTTCAACGTTATGCCCACTCCCGGGCCAGCCATACTTTTCTTTGACGAAATCTTGCGTTTTTTGCGCAAAAGCAGGGGTGATCCGGTCGACCATCGAGTTGGGGAAGGTGACCATTCCTTCTTTGTTGAATAAGCCGGAAAGGAAGTCCGATGTTTGGGAGGGGTCGAGGTCGCGGAAGACCTTGGGGATATTTTTTTCGTGTGTGGTCGGAATTATTGGAATTTTAATGCAGTATTTACTGAAATTTTAATCAGTGTTGATATTGAACAGGTGAATGCCCCCATTCAATTCTTCGAAATTCATTTTTGAGATTATTCGCCGTACGAAAAATTCCACCGGTGTTAGTAGCTTTCACTTTATATTCAAATTCTCCTCACCGCATCCACGAACTCCGTCACCAAACGCTTGAGCATGTCGCCATTCGCAGTCAAATTATCGCAGCATAACAATGTCACGGGTCTGCACTTTCCATCAATACAGCCAGCGAGGTAGCGGGAATACAACGCCAAGAATAACCACCCAACGCTAGATTGGGGAACAGCAGGGAAGAATTTGGCTAGTTTAGCGAGGACTTTGTCTTGGAGTTGGTCCGCGGAAAGGTCCTTTTCATTTTCATTCGCTCCGCGATTCTTCTTCTCATCCAAATAATGTTTCGTTAAATTCTCCACTTCATTCTTCACTAAGTCTCTAAACATCCCCAAATCATGCTGCAGGAATTTGTCATTCTCGAAGTCCAAACTCCCGGTTTTACTTTCTTGATTATACCCCTTCTCCGTAACAGTCAACGTAATCACTTTCGCATTAACCAACAATCTCAAAGATTCGAGAAGATCTTCTTTCGGATTCTCCGAATCGCTTCCGCCGTAAACGAGCTTCAGATTGGAGCCGAGGAGTTCGGTTTTTGAATTTCCGTAATCGAGCATCGTCAGGGTATACATATTGTCTTGATCGTGCATGGCCTTGACGATATCTTTGTTTCTGAGTTCGATAGCCCCGTACGCCCACTTTCTAACGTCCTCGGTGTCGGGGGAGTCGGGGGAGGAAGCTGGGGGATTGCAGTTTCTAATGTTATGTTGAGTTGCTTAGATAGTAATGGAGCCGGGGGTGGTGGGAACTTTCCTGCTCAGTAGTGGTATCGTTAATACATGAACTTTCTGAGCGAAAAAAATAACTGACCCATAATCATGTTGAGAGGGATAGTAGTAAGTACTTTCTTACCAGTGGTAACTTGCAGTAATAGTAGTTTCAGTTTTCCATCGTATCCTATTACCATTATCCTACCAACAGTCCCCTCCTTCCAGCACTTCTTCCTACCAATAGTCCCTTCCTTCCAGCACTTCTTCTGAGCATGCCTGCAATCTTACCAACAGTCCCCTCCTTCCAGCACTTCTTCCCTGCATCATAGCAATCTTCCAACCTATGATGCGTCATATACAACTGATGCGCACGGTGAAAATTCCCAAAACCAATGTGAACCATGCCGGGGGATAATTCAGATTTTGGGTACGTAGGAGGCCTCAGCGTCGCAGTCTCTCCGGGAGCATGAGCTTCCTTGGCAGTAGCATTAGGTTTCTTAACACTATCCTCAGCTTTATCTTGAAGCAGAGTGGGAGAATTGTCAAGATTCTTCAGGTTCAAAGGAACGGGGTCCTGACCTACCACCTGCGAGCCTCCCGCCATCTTGGGTTTTCCGGTGTCGTAAGTTTTTTCAATGATCTTTTCGTATTCTGAGATAAAGCCGTTATATCTGTTTTGATGCATGGTTTGCCGCGTTCGTGTAATGCGACTTCTAGCTAGTAGACTTAGTCGAGGACTGGTTCTAGATATCATTCGAATGCCGCTGGATGGAGTTTCGTGGTGGGATATGTCTTCTGGTGCAGCTTGAAAGCGACCAGATAAATATTTGGATAAATTTTACAAGCTGGGGCTTTGGTTATCCTCGCACGACAATAAATACGCACATCGCACTGTCCTCCCCACATGCGGTAACATACCTTTCGCAATCGAGCTACAGCCTCTTCTTCAGAATCACTAACTGAAAAAAACACTTCGCATCGTGAAGAAAAGTACGCAGAGTAGTACATTTTGTATTTCTTGATAAGCTGCCGATGACTTCCTCTATGTATTTCTTGAACACCTCTTTGGAAACCGTGAGGTGTTGCAAGCGGCTGTTACTTTTGTAGTTCCACGCTGTTACTTCCTTCCGCCATATGTTATTCCTCCTCCATATGTTCTTCGTTCCGAAACGTCGATTGCACATTCTTTTCCCCTCAGAATCGATCATAGATCATTTCATGTAAGCCCAGAGAATCAACTTACATTCATACATTGAAGTTCACACGTCGCACCGCCTCCATTTTGTTAGAGTCATTTCATTGAGTACCCAGCATTCAGCAGAGATCTACTGCCATGATGTCATTCTCAACTGCTCCCGCCATCCACGCCCCGCATCTAAGTTACTCCCACAATCCATACCCCACATTTAAATCGAATCCTCGGATCCAAACCACACTCTAATTAGTAATCGCAGTTACAAAATCATCTCGAATTCCAACTTTCCCCCGAACACCTACCCCATTTCACCCACACTTATTTCCCCAACCCCCTCGCATGATCAAATTTTCTGTACAGCGTCCACGCCCTATAAGAAGCATAATCAGCCATCCTCGTTTTGTGAGTCTTGCCGTCGACATGGTTGCTACCAAGCGACGCGTCCTTCTGCTCCGGGCAGAGAAAGCATTTTTCATAGGCAATGCATTCTTTGTTGATTTTCTGGGGAATTTGGTTTTGTTCCGGGCAGAGAAAGCATTTCCAGAAGGCAATGCATTCTTTGTTGATTTTCTGGGGAATTTGGTTTTGTTCCGGGCAGGGAAAGCATTTCCCGAAGGCGATGCATTCTTTGTTGATTTTCTGGAGGAAATTTTGCGTAGTTTTTGTTTTGCGTTACAGTGAAAAGAGGTTTTCCATAGGTGTTTTTTCGAAAAAACAAAACTCCTGTAGCTGTGCTACCAAATATTATGTGAGTTGGACGCTTTTATTCTTAAACCTCAAACTCTTACATCAGGATGCGCGATCGGCGGGAAGTGACGGATCAGGTACTTCGCGACGGCATTGTTGGCGGTTGTAGCTGGGATTTTTTAGTTTCATTTTTTCTTCGTTTCTGTTTTAGTTTTGCTCTGCGATTATTATACACTGATACTCGGATGCCACCGTTAAACATACACCAATTCAGTTATTGCTGCGCACGTAATGACAATCAGTAATTATCCTTTCAATTGAATTCCCCTCACGATCGCTCCAATCCACGGCAGTTTCTTCAATACGCATCTCGCTGCCAGAGTCGGAATCAGTGTCAGAGCTACTCGAACTCGAACTGCTATCACTACTATCCTCTTTCAAAGCAGCATATCCCTTCCCTTTCATTCCCCCGGCCTTGGAAGATTCAGACTTTCCTTTTCCCTTCGTGTTGCGTTTCGCCGATCCCTCCTTCTCCTCCTTCGCTTTGCGCTTTTCCTCCGCGATTTTGCGTGCACATTCAAACGCATCTCCGTCCTGCGCCTCTTCCTCGACCGCAGCAGAAATCCCAATTAGTTTTTCCACTAAATACTCGAGAGGGAGATCACCAACTTGAAATCCTCCATTCGCATTATTATTCTTGCCATCACTTTTCACCAACCCCGAGTTCAACCCCGAGTTGCCCAAGCCCTCATACCCACGCTTCAAATCCTCCAGGATGCTTGTATATCGCTTCAGGAAAATTTTATTCTTCCCGAAAAAATTGGAGAAGTCTTCGATGTCTATCACACTGCGATCCCCTCTTTGATTCCATTTTTTCATTAACGGGGCGCTATCTTCCGCGCATTTAGGGGGTTTCTCGTCGAATTCGCCGGTCAAAACTGGCTCGAGCAGAGTGAACGTGGTGATGAAAGCGAGGAGGCGTTTTTTTGCAATGATGATGTGGTCGGTGGTGGAGATGCTGGTGTTGGGACTGTCATTGGTGGTGTCGGGACTGTCACTCATCCCCCCCGTGGGTGCGCGTCTGGTTTCATGTCCAACAGATTCCGCCGTGAGGGCCCCGCAAAATGCTTCGAGGACGTTGGAATACCTGTCAGTTTTGACGATCATTTCCGAGTAGAAGCAATTCGAAAATTTCCAATCGGTTTTTGATTCAATTCGGGTATTACTCAACAATAATGTTTTAGGAAAAGGTTTGATGTAACACTGAACAAAACATCAGCTCCCAAAGTGACTCTCGACCCCTCACTTTTTCCCCGCCGCCGTCTTCGGCCTCTCGTTGTTCGAACAGAAATGGACGAGAATCTTATGGGGGAAATCTCGCTGATCCTTCACTATCTCTTTGTTGTTCTTCCAGTCCCAGTCAAATTTCTCCTCAAACAATCCGCTGGCCGTGTAAGAGAGCGCCACCATCCAGTTTGTAAATTCGACCGTCGCGTCACGAAGGCCGATCACAAATTTGTAGCGGGCTTCGTCGCTGGAGATCTGAGGGAGGGGATGAAACAAGTCTAAGAAATACTTTTAGGAATGGTGGTGTGGTTCGGAGTTATGCTCCAAAGTCAGTGAGTACTTTTCGTGTCAAGTCAATTCCGTTTCTTGCAGCTTCGTGTGAAGTCAATTCAATTGCCCATTCCCACTCAAAATCACTCTTACTTTCCCAACATCCTTCAGCGAGATCCGGAAATCTTCGTGTAAACCCTTACCTTGCCAACATCCTTCAGCGAGCTTCTAAAATCTTCGTACAAATCCCGCGGAAACACCTGCAATTCGATGGCCAGAGCGTCGGGCGGCAGGGCATTGACATTTTTCTTGACTCGTTTCTTCAAGCTTTTTCTTTCCGGTGTCGGAATCGGGATCAGATTAGATTTGCTGGACGTTGGCGTGAGCGAGAGGGAGGAGAAGTTTTGGGAGAGGCCGGATGCATCAGCATGTGGATCAGCAGCAAATTCAGACACAGATAACGATTTGCTATCTTCTTTCTTTCTCTTAGACGGTACGGGCGTGAGGCTACTGACTGAGTCAGTAATTGAATCCGCGCTTGGCATAGAGACCGAATTATTGCCATCGGAATCTTTACTTTCATCCTTGGAATCTTTACTGCTTTCTTGAGACTTATTTCCTTTGCCTTTCATATTCGTTTTCCCTTTTTTACCAGGTTTCCCTTTTTTACCACCTTTTCCTTCGTGTCGACCTTCGGCAAAAAAACCATCGGACGATTCCCTCTCGACAGCGTCGACGATGTCATTATCACCACTATTCTTATCAACATTATACTTATCATGATCCTCCTCATTGTTCCCCGTCTGATGCTTCCCTTCAGTCCAAGCTTGCACCGAGCGCTTCTCACCATCACTACCCATGTCCTCTGTCATTCCCGTCACCATTTTCTTCCCACAGCCCTCCCAAAAACATTTCAAAGCACACAGGCTAGTACCGTTCATCAGCATCCACCCGAATCTTTCTGTCTGCATCCCGCCCGTGCTGCTTCCCGAAACCGAACCCACACTGCCCTCCGATCCCCGCGGCGTCTCACATCCTTTAGCTTCTGAAAGTCCGAAATTTCTTTGCAGCATTTGGTTCATGGCGGGGTGGCGAAACCGGAACGCGAGAACCAGATTACTGCTATTCCCCCCACGATCACTGTCACTGCCACTAGACTTACTGTTACCAGCACCAGAATTCCTCGAATTTGCACCACCTTCTCCCCAAACTGCAACTTCTCCGCCGAATTTCTTCCCCTCCCCCACGAGCTCACACTCCTCTAAAAATTTTCCCAGCGGAATCACACCCCCATCACCAATCGTTCCAACCACCCCCTGCCCGGTCAGCAAATTCCAACCCACTTCAGCGAAATCTCTCATCACCAAATCCCCCAGATCTTCGAATTGCTTGAACGTCGGAGAAATCCTGTGATTTTCCACCGCGTATCGCAAACCATGTTTTTCTCTTTGAGCTTCGAAAATGTTTTTCTGCTTCTCAACTCCGGCAGTTTCAGTCTTCCAGGCAGGATGTGGGAAGGCGGCGGATTCCGGGGAACTGTTGGAGTGCGGCGGATGGTCGAGATCTTTGAGGTATTTGGAAACGATCCATGGGAAGATCGAGCCCGCACCCGCATCCGAATCATTCGTGCGGCCCGACTTTGAAGTTCTCGCCGAATTTTTACTTTGAGATTTCGAATCCTTTGCCGCTGTGGGCTGGGATGCCTTCGCTTTCGAGCTCATCGTGATCGGCGCAAAATAATCCTAAACACCTGTTTCCAACTGCTACTCTGATATAATGCAGATACTTCAAATTATCGATATTTTTGTGTGCGACTTCAAATATGATTCATCCGCTACCCTGGTACATCGTTTGTTCAAACATTGACATGTCCACTTCGTCAAATCAGGGAAAACATTTTTTAAGGCGAAAACTGGATATTATTAAGCTCTGCTTGGGGAAAAAAAAAAGAATCTCGCGTTACAACAACATTTGCAAAATACAAAACAATCAAAACCTCCACGTCTACTTTTGCCATTCTTTCAAAAATGCAAAAATATTTTGCGGCGGCTGCGTTTCAAGGTCAGCTCCCAGGCGTCCAGTATCGTCTCGTGACGTATCGATCACTAGAGTCGACCATCGGGTCCGAGATCGTTTCGTCACGAGACGGTCTTGTGACGCTCGCTTCGTTTTTCCCCTGTAACTTGAATCCGACATTATTACTCCGCGGTGCGTTGAAAAAATATTTTCAAAATGGATACCATTCTTACGCATTGATACAGGCTTTCAAAAAAAGAACGATGTTCTTGATCTAGTAATGCTGCCCTATAGAGTGATGGTCCATCCAAGTACTAATGCGTCGATTAGTGTACACAATAAAGTAAAACACGCATGCGTATTAGCTTTCATCCCGCGCATGCATCGAATTCCGATTCGTAACTCTTACGCTCCCAAAGTTCGCTCAAATATTGATCCTTCGAACCACCAATGACAACTTTGCGCCAGCCCTTCCCCAACAATCACCTGTGAATCCCCAACGATAACACCGTGCGCATCTGATCATCAATTTACCTGCAAAAAATCCGCTTCCTCCTGATCCCCATAAAGGTCCCTCATCTCTTGTGCGCGACGATGCTTCCTCCGGATCCACATGTGCGAAATAATGGTCCAGATCCCGAAGAGGATCATTAGAACGGCCAGGAGAGTGACGAGCCAGGGCTTGAGGGTGAGCCTGAAATTATGATTACTATGTTTCAATTCGAGGGTTTGAATTCAAGTTGCATATTAGTATCATCGTTACTCGTACGGTACATCGTTACTCGTACCGCCTACTTCTTGCTGCTTAAGATTCTTGAGATGTCAACGATATTGAAATTTCCAAAATTTAAAGCTTTGATTAATCTATGCACAGATTTTCTCCCTTACCAAACCCCCAGCTTGTCAGCCCATTGCTGTGCTTGCGCTTTGTCCGCACCGCCGTGGTCTGTTACCAATGCTAGAGGTAATATAATGTCTTTTAAGTCGGGACCGTAGACGTGGTCCACGCCGCGCAGGGACCATCTGGGGGATAGGAAATCGTGTTATCAAATTGTAGCGCATGCATTGTGGTGGAAATTGTTATTGAGTTGGGCGGGAGTGAACGTATCGAGCAAAACTGGTTTCAACTTTTTACGGGGAAGCCGAAGAAATAGGTTCGCGCGCGAACGCTTAGCTTTTTGGCCGCGCCTCGCGTCTGCCCCATTATCGAGCTTCGGTTGAATTGCGCCCGGGCGAGCTCGCCCCCGGGCGGACGCGCTTCCGGCACCGATGTACCGACACTTTGCTACTTTCGTCAAGTTTAGACACTCGCCCAGCGGTATATGCCGTCGGTATGTGCCATCTTGACAACAATCGCGCACACGCCCGAAACTGAACTTCGGCGCGTAAGGCACCCGCATACCATGTGTTAGAACGTGCTCATGCGCTCGTTCTTCTGGAAATCCGTAAATCCCACCTTCCTGCTCTCTTTTCACCACTCATCGAACTCTTCTGTGACTGGCTCGAGGGCTTCGGTCACACCGAGTAGTGCAGATGGGCTCGTCGAAGTACATCATCTGAGGCTTCAACTTGTCAAAAACCGCGCCGTTGGATTCGTACTGAATCATTCGGAAAATGTTCCCGTAGTTTTCCCGCGCTCTTCGAGATCTTCTCGGTTTCCGGATCCGGTTTCACAGGCCTCGCTTCAAATTAATTAAATCACATCGGGTACAATATGCACAAAGACGAAGTAGTATGCAACTCAATACTCAAATCCAATCCCCATTCATAAACACCCTAACAATAAGAATTCCTCACTTCAGCGGCTTCATCCTGAGACTAATCTGCATCGACGCCCGGCTGTTCATCGCCACACCAACGTTGGGCTCGATATCAACATAAAAATACTCTGCTGGCTCTTGATTATATTTTTTCGGTTTCTTCCCTTTTGGATTTTTCTTATCTTCCTGTTTCCTTGCGGCTCCACTACTGTCTTCGGTATTTGCCGGACCTCCTTGCCCGCCCACCTCCACATTCAAATCTTCACTGAATCGATTTGCCATATTTTTTGTGAAACGCAGAAGTTCGACAGATGGCGGAATGGAGATAGTTTTTCCTGAAGTTGTTTTGCTTTCCTTTACGCCGTTCGCGGTTTTCGGATTCGGTGGCGATGATACTTCCTCACTCGCTACACTAATTTCAACGCGACTGCTGCCACTGTTATCACCCGTTCCTGCATCTTCACTGCCCCCTATTACAGCGTTCGATCCACCGAGGAATCCCATGACCGTGTCCTTCATTTCTCCGGCTTTTTTCACCAATACCCGCCGCATACTTATCACAGTGGTTTCCTCTTCGTCGTCGTTTGTTGAACTTGCTGCTTTAGAGGGAGACGGAACGACGTCCGTATTAGTGTCGAGCACAACATCATTGATATTCTTCTCAACAGCATCATTCTTCTTCTTATCATCCTCATCCTCCACCACGCCTCCATTCACCCCATACTCATTACCAACCTCCTTGTTATCGTCATCATCCTCAATCACCCCTCCATTCACCCCATACCCATTACCAACCTCCTTCTTATCATCATCATCCTCAATCACGCCGCCATTTACCGCGTACGGATTACAGTTAAACTTGCCCTTAAATGGTTCCAGTAAATCCGCCCGCCCCCAGAAACACGGCTTACTCACATAAAGCGGCATCCCAAAATGGAAACTCGCGAGATTCAACATGCCATCTCCTTGATCCATGTAGTAGGGTGCATTTGCCGGGTTTTGGGTGCTCCATATTGATTTTTCGGGTGTTTCATTTAATTTATAGCGCCAGAGAGTTATATCGTTGTAGATGAAAGAAACGTCGTCGTCGTAGTTGATGGGGATGGAGCGGAGGAGGTCGGGAACGAAGATGTGTTGGGTATCGGAAGAGTCGAGGTTTTGGGGCCAGAACATGCCGAGGGAGCCTGAGGGGGTTTGAGTTTGAAATTTAATCGGGATTCTGGGGCCAGAACATGCCGAGGGAGCCTGAGGGGGGGGTTTTGTTTTGGTGGGGATCGTGAGGTGAGTTTGCCTTAGCACTTGGTATTTTCATCGAGTGGTGCGAGTTGGGGGCGCGCATCGCGCTCGGCTCGTTATCGGGTTTCTCCGGTCCTGCGCCTGGGCGGGCTGCCGCTCTCGGGCTGCCATGGATCGTGAGGCCCCTTTGCCTTGCAAATTTCGATATCCGTAAAAAAGTCCGTGGAGACTGCAAATGCCAAGCTACGGCAACCCCATAGACTGCAGGAGGAATATGGCAGCCCCATGGAGTCCACGAGGCCTGCTTGGGCATCGGAGAAGATGCGCTCTGCTCCAGCTCCTCCTTCGTGATCAAGGTATCGCCCCTCTCGTCGGACTTGATGTCAGACGCCCCCTGATGGCCCAGGTTGGTGGCGCCTTTGAGCCGCGGAGCTTCCGAGGGCGTTTGGTATGCGCGCCGAAGCTCAGCCGGGCACGCCGCTCTTTCGGCGAGTGGCGGCACAGATAACATCCAGCAGCGGGTACAGCCGTTGCCTCGCCAAGAGGAATATTGAGCCCTCGATCGCCGAAGTTTTTTCGCTCTGTCCCAGACCCGCGGTATCCTCTACCAAAATATCTCCAATTAGACACTTTACGGCAGCAACTTCAACTACTATTAGTATCGCTGGAGATAGTATCATCTTACTTATATCAATGTGTCTTTCCAGCAATCCTCACCCTCCACCCTACTCGCCTCCTTCGTCGCATAAGGCCACAGTGGCTCTGCGGCATGCGGACATGAACCGCTCGTTTTGTTGAGGCCCCAAATATAAGTATTCGGACAGGCTTGCACTTCAGACATTCCTTCATATTGGGTGAGGTACCCGAGCTTCTCAGAATTGGTTTTTCCAGTGTGGACAGACATTACCTTGATTTGGATGGGAGATGTTGGTTATTTTATTAAGTTCAAGGCCATTTTATTAAGTTCAAGGGGGGTGCATAATCCCATGAGGACTGGGAATGATAGAGAAGATCTTGGATGTATTTGTTATCGAGCAGAGAGTCGTGTGTGGCAGTGAAGCCTGTGACTTTCAACTGTGTAATACTATGTGCCACAAGCTTCCCTAGGAAACAAATATTGAAATTTCATGATAGGTATCACAGATGACAAATGTTGAAATTTCTCTCACTCGATTCACCATATTCGCTTGTGCCCTCGTTTCGTTGACTCGAAGACCTAGTATATGCACTTTCCTTTCTCGCGGCAGAATGCGCCTGGTGATCGAACACCGTCAATAGTGCGCTTGTCGACTTTTGTGAGACTGATCTTCGTGACGATGAACTCAACGGCAACACCGACATGTGCTCTTTTCGCTTGGTGGATAGAAGCGCGTATGATCGGTGGAGCGTGCCACGGCGGAGTTCACGTTCACGAAAAAGGGATGGGAGCCTTGCTTGCGGTTGGCAAGCAGGAAGCCCGCCCAGGCGGGGCGCCAGCGAAACCCGAAAACGAGCCTAGCGCGAGGCGCGCCCCCTAACGGTATCGGGTCTACGAATTTAAAAAATCAAGTCCAGTATTGTTCGAATCCAACTCAATTCTACATCAGTGCAATTATGCAATATCATATTAATAACATTCCCATTCCCTCAGGCGCCACCCCCGAACTCGAAACTATCGGCCCTCTGAATTATGCGAGCGGGTGGAACCGCTACAACGTGGAGTATTCAGCTGACAAAGATATCGCGTCGTTCAGGGAGCAGCTGTGGTAGGAAAATAGATTGAAAGTAAGAAAGACTTTATTTATTATTCGATTTCAACATAGGGGGGGAGTGGGGGGAGTGGTCAGACGAGCGGCCGAAGGTTTGCGAGCCCATTTGGTCGGTGTGCCATAAGTATCCTCTAATTAAGAAAATACCTCGAACTCCGAATCGATTGATATTCCTTTAACGGCCTGCAGTGAAGTTGGAAGCAAGAATACATGGATGGCCGAAACGGACTAAATTCTCTACTATAGTATCTCCTTACTTTCCCCATCAGGTTTAAATTCATCCCCTCCCCCTCCAGGTATGAATTCATCCCCTCCACCACCAGATCAGAATTCATCCCCTCCGCCTCCAGGTACGAATTTATTCCCTCCGCCACCAGATACGAATTCATCCCCTCCCCCACCAGGTATGAATTCATCCCCTCCACCACCAGATACGAATCATCCCCTCCCCCTCCAGGTACGAATTCATCCCCTCCAAGCTCTTCCCTGACGATCAAAAAGTCATCCTTCATGGCCCAAATCTAGCTTTTCTGGGCATCTTCCAAAGCTTATTGACGTTTGATCCGCCCATGCCGAGTATGATCGTAGATTTGTATGGGGCGAATTATCCGTGCTTGCGGCAAAATGATACTTGTGCTGTGGACATTATGTTTACGGAAAGTGAGGGGGGGAATTCAAATTGGTCTTAAAAGTTAACGGATACTGTGGTAATTACTTATTGCACAAGTAAGGACTCCGGATACCAGGTGCGGTCGCATGATTTATCATGGGATCAACCTCATCGACCGAAAGCAAAATGAAAATCAAATCAGAGGAACGATTACAACTCGCAAATCACTTCAAGGGAATGGTCTAATACCAATTTAAAAC
>Ga0099798_10170_pt1 | contig 20987 bp, 10 predicted proteins | sample Uncmet_Sort29A_1_FD_89870 | JGI IMG/M metagenome (GOLD analysis project Ga0099798, IMG submission 89870) | Marine eukaryotic communities from CALCOFI LINE 67, Pacific Ocean - CN13ID_Sort29A_1 | ecosystem: Environmental > Aquatic > Marine > Oceanic | place: Pacific Ocean: Monterey Bay | collected...
TTTTTAATTGGGTTTACAGGTTATCAGTCTGCAAGACTCGTTTAGATGAGTCGCTGAATCCAATCAACAAAAAGAAGTTCTAAGAATTTTTTATTTCAAATTCTGGCTATTTGAGATCAATTTTGAACGAATTTTAAGGAATTTTAATGGGTTTTTGTGAATTTTGATGATTTTTTTTGAATTTTGATGGATTTTTTAGTCCACTCAATTTATTACTATTTGGTTTGGGTTCGTGTGGTGTGTGTCTGTCCGTCCGTCTTTTGATCGATTTTGACAAAAATGACGAATTTCAATTTTTAGGGCTTAGGATTTTTGGGGGCCATTTTTTATCAAGGTTTTTGCCAAATTCGTTAAAAAATCATCGAAAAGTTGATTTTTTATTTGTTTTTTATGGTTTTTCAGATTTTGAGGATTTAGGGTTTAGGTCTTAGGGTTTAAGAATTAGGGTTTAGGGTTTAAAAATCCAAATTTAGGGTTTAGGATTTAAAATTGGTGGATTTTAGGGTTTAGGATTTCAAAAACCGTTTTCAAAAAATTAAATTTGGCCAAATTCAATCAAAATTCATTAATTTTCAAAAATTCAAAAATACAGTTTTCAAAATTTCTAAAAACCAAAATTTTGTCAAAAAACCCAAAACCATAATTTTCCAAAAACCCAAAATCCATAAAAAAACATCCAAAAACCATCTCCCAAAAAATCAAAATCGTTCAAAAAAATTCTTATTATCGATTTTTAATCGGGTTTACAGGTACCGCCTGGAGTTTAGAAAGACCGACTCTGCCATCCACCAGATCTCGACCCGGCTGAAGTCGCTGAAAACCGAGCAAACGCAGCTTGAACAGCAGATCGGGGAGGTTATAAGAGATTTCAAATTTCAAATTCTGGCTATTTGAAATCAATTTTGGACGATTTTTTTAATGAATTTTAATAATTTGAAAAATTAAATTCGGTCAAATTTGATCAAAATTTATTAATTTTCAAAAATTTAAATATTACACAATTTCCAAAAATTTCAAATTTCCAGAAATCCCAAAAAAAACATAATTTCTCAAAAATCCAAAGTCAATTAAAAAATTGACATAATTGTTGTTTGGTATTGTAATGCTATTCAGTATTTGTGGTGACCGCATTTTGAATAAATTTAAATTAATTAAAATTTGAATAATTAATTACGATTTAATTTACAAAATTCTAATTACATTTAAATGGGTCCGGAATGTGGTTTTTGTTCCGCATTCCGGATCCATCTAATGTAATTAGAATTTTGTAAATTAAATCGTAATTAATTATTCAAATTTCAACCACATTCCGGATCCATTTAAATGTAATTAGAGTTTTGTAAATTAAATCGTAATTAATTATTCAAATTTTAATTAATTTAAATTTATTCAAAATGCGGTCACCACAAGTACTGAATAGCATTACAATACCAAACAACAATTATGTCAATTAATCACACGTGGTTAAGTACTCGTTTTTGCCAAATTAATATTGAATCAATTAAAAAATCTTCAAAAACCACATCCCAAAAAATCAAAATCGCTCAAAAAAATTCTTATTAATATCAATTTTTAATTGGGCTTTTAGATTAAAGAGGAGGAGGCGAAGAAGGCGCAGTTAGCGTCGCCAGCGCGTCGTGTGCTCCCGGCTGATTTCCAGTCGTCGTCGACGGCGGCTACCTCTCAGTCGATAGGGCGTTCGGCGCCTGGTCGGTCGGGGTCCCGATTCGGCCACCAGGCCACAGCGGTAGCGGAAACTTTGGAATAATTAAATGAAAACATGTTTGGAACAAAAGTCTGGAATAAACATTTGCAAAACATTTTGAATTTTGAATTAATAAAAAACAGTCTAGAATTTTGAATTAAAAAAAAGATTGGAATTTTGAATTTTAAAAAAGTGTGGAATTTTGAATGTTTTCCCAACACTTTTTTAATTAAAAATCCCAGGGTTTCCAGTATCCCCAGGCCACAGGCGGCCAATCTGGACCGCTGCGATCATCCACGGTGTTTCGCGAGTTTTCGGGGGACACGAACATTACCGGCATCACGGCCACCACGACGCCACGAGATATTCATCATAATAATAATCACGAGAGGGCGATGCAATGGCAGGGCCACGATGGGTTTAGCAGGGAGTCTTTCGCCACGAAATCGGCTTATAGCAGTGCTGGTTCGTTTGCTCATAACTCCACTTATAGCAGAGATTCCTATGCGAGGTTGAATTAATAGAGATTTGACATTTTCAAAAAAGTATGACTATGAAATTTAATGAAAATTCGAAATGTTTGAAGAGAAAATTGAAATTTTTGAATATTTTTTAAAAAAAATTTATAATTTATTGATTTTTATCAGAATTCAGATGTCATATAAAAAAATTATTTTTTCAAAAATTTCCAAATTCCATAAAACAATTTCAAAACATTTCAAAAAAGTCATGAAACATTTCTCAAAATAATTAAACATTTCAAACAAACAACCAAGACTTTTCCATTTCAAAAAAAAAATTTAAAAATTTCAATTTGCGAGGTCCTGGGAGCGGCAATGGGACGAGCACCCGAGTAGTCCAGGGATGCACAGACGGCACAGAGCTCATACGCGATGGAATGAATAATTATTTGACCGTGGCGATTTTTTAGAAAACGATTTTTGATTGAATTTTTGACAATTTATTAAAAATTTGATCAAAAATTGAGTTTTTAAATCCTAAACCCTAATTTTTCAAAAATTGAATTCTTAAACCCTAAACCCAAATTTTTAAATCTCAAACCCTAAACCCTAATTTTGGATTTTTTGAAAAATTGCTAAAAATTCATCAAAAACACAAAATGTGGCTAAAAAATCCATTAAAATTCCCAAACAATCAATAAAAAATGGGTTCAAAAAAATCCTAAACCCTAAAAAATTGAATTTTCAAATCTTAAACCCTAAACCGCATTTTTGAATTCCTAAACCCTAAACCCTAAAATTCATTTTTGTTAAAAAATCGTAAAAAAGTAAAAAACCCATTAAAATTTCGTAAAAAACTAAAACATCCATTAAAATTTCGTAAAAAAATGCAAAATTAATTAAACAGAAATTCAAATTGACGGTGGTAATTGACCCAAATCTGTAACCCATTGTCGTTCTGCGAGACGCGTATCCTGGCGGGAGGACTATAACGCTACGCAAAACGCCTAGTTGCCCATTTTTGGAATTTGCACGTATCCTAAAAGCGGCCCTGGCCGTCGGTGCCCGCAGCCGGGATCCTCTAGATATAAAGTTAATTATATCTAGTGGATGGGGGTCTGACGTGACACGATTTTTATGTTTCGGTCCCGAATGAAACAAAAGAAAGAATACAAAGAACGAATGAACTTTCGTTCCTTGAAACACGAATTTTATGCGCGAACTGGGGAACTGAGTACGTGCAAGTCCCAGGCGGGCCGTACCCACCCACATGACTCTCGGAGCCGGGGAGCCCCAGCCTCAAAAACAAATATCTCATTTATACCCCCAGTTCCGGCCACGTTTAAAAAAAACTCAACCCCAGCCCGGCCGTCGAAGCGGAAGAAGAACTTGTCGTCGCAGTGGGGGTCGGAGATCAAGAAATTCAAATAATAATTCTTGTTTATGTCATGTTGTCGTCCTTTTCTTATGTTTTATTATTAATTATTCAATAATTATTCAACACAAAAATTATTTTAAATTGCGAGTTTTTTGTTTTAAAAAATTAAAACCAAAACATTAAAAAAAATAAATTATTTCAAAATTCAAAATGAATCAATTATTTAAATTTGATTATTCAAAGTGACATTTGATTTTTAAATTTTTCGAAATCGTTTGCCCGACATTGGGAACCAAGGCAAGTGAATAGCATGGATGAACGCGGATGATGATGACGAATGAATGATTGACTGACTGAAAATTGGAGTCGTTTGGGTCTGTCACGTGCGGGGTGGGTGTCCAAGGTGTCAACATGTCTTCGAGTTTCGCAAAATCATGTAGCCCGATTTTTGATTTTATTTATTCAATTCAATTAAAATTTATTAATATTAATTATTAATTATTATTACATTTCAATGAAATTTTGAATGTTTAAAGTTTTAAACGTTAAGATTATTTTTTTAATTTTCTTTTAAAACAATGTATCAAGTGAATAATTCATATTTATTAATTTAATTGGCATTTGAATATTTACCATCAAAGTTAACAGCACGTTTCTCATCAAAAAAGATTAATTATCAATTTTAAATCTGTTCAGGTAAGTGATTAAGATTGTTTTTTCATTTACCAATTGTTGTATATTATTAATTAATTAGATAATTAATCAATCAATTATATAGACCATTTCTCGTTCCTTTTCTGAACGAGATTTGAGTGTTCATTTAGCATATAATTTAAATCATTATCATTATCATAATATCAAAAACATATTATAAATCTTATTAATAATAATAATAATCGAATTTATAAATATTATAATTTATAATATGACATGATTATTTATTAAAAGAACATTCATCATTTTGGTTTGGATTTTGGTTGTTGGTTGTTGGTTGTAAGAAGAAAAATAAAACAAATACAAATGAATTTTGGTTTAATTGTTCAAAACAAAAAACAAATGGTTGTTGGTTTTGTTTTATTTTATTTCAAATTATTTTCAATTTTGTTGTTTTGGTTGTCGTGGTTGATGAGTTGGGCGTTTGCGATAACAACCAAGGATTTTAATCAATTTATGATTTAAATTTAAATAGAAAAAATTTTTACAACGCAAATGAATCCAATTTGAAATTTCAAATAATTATTGTCAAGTCTGTGTGTCAAAAAATCGCATTTCGGTATCAATTCAGTTTTGATCATTTGTGGTTTTATTTAATATTCTTGGCCCAATTTTGAATTTTGTCTAACCAAAATTATGTCGATTCACGCAATCTCAAATTATTCGTATTCATGTCATTTTTTCAATTTGCATTTTCAATTTTTTATAGTGACGACGAACGTATCGATGTAATAATATTCACGAGTGACACCCCGTAGTCACCATGTTGTTTATGGTTTTGTTTACAAATCGAAATGAAGCGAACAGTCTGTGCTTTCGCGAGCCGTTTCCATCTCTTACGAAACGCTTCTTCACAAGCTGTGAGCAGCGGCAGCCCCGCAGAAAAACAGGTAAAACAGCAGCAAACCGCATGCCAACAACATCATCATCATCATCATTCCCAACACGTGAAGAAGTCCACAAATCCCTCACCAAATGGTCTGCGCAAATACAATCAAAATGTGTTAGAAAAAGAAGGAAAAGCAAACAACAAGAACGCGCAGTCCGGCAGAGGCTTGGCCGAGCAGCTCACGCAGTTAGCAAAAGCCAAAGATCTTCCCGCTGCTCTCGACCTCTGGAAAAGCGCAGAAAAAAGCAATACGATCGACCAAGACGCAATTAACAGTTTCGTTGCGATGTTGTATTGCTGCGCCAGGGACAAAAGCCCGACGGTCGCAGTACAGTTTTTCAACAAACTCGAAGAATATTTACGAAAATGTTCACTAAAATATTATTGCCACAGCAAGGAAAAGGCGCCACCTCCTCCTCCTCCTCCGCTGGCTGCGTTCAACCACGTGCTCGACGCGTTCGCCAAAAGCCGCGACGTCCCGGAAGTCCTCGAATGGTTTGAAAAAATCAGCGCTGCGCGTCTCCAGCCAAACGAGCGGTCTTATTCGAGTTTGCTCTACGTTCACGCTTCCAGCGGGGACTTTCAGCGCGCGGAGGAGGTTTATTTGCGGATGAAAGCGACCGACGCGGTCAAGATGGATGATGTCAGCTACACGATCCTGGTGCAGGCGTGCACCAAACGCAATGACATCGCGCGCGCGCGAAAATGGATTGCAATTTTCACCGCGATGGATTTTCAAACAGGAAGGAAGCTTTGTTGCGTATGTCTGGGTTTCTTCTTCGCGTTTTCAAGTCTTCTCAGGCTCCGTGGCTTTTTTAAATTTTAATTGACATGAAATTGTTCTGATAATTATTTGCGTACGTAAGTGCGGTTGGAAAATCATTTAAATAAAAAATAATGGCGTTGAAATTAATCAGAAACAATTCGAAAACTAATCACAACTAATTGGAAGGAACATACGTTTAATTGTGATTATTTTTGCCTAAAGCGTTTGCTTTTGTAAAATCTGGGGCCAAGGCGACCATGATCAAGGATCGGTGCAGGCCAAACGTTCACACTTACGACCTTGTGCTTCAAGCATCGTTGCAGCGCTTTTCCACCGCCGGCGGCCGTCTTCGCGATGGATCTCTAAAAAGTAAATTTTGTTGTTGATGTCGGGGGTTTGTTTTTAATTTTCATATGTTGAGGATTATTTACAGAATTCATTATTTTTTCCTTCACAGTGTTCAATTTGTTCGAAATGATTTTCCCGATATCTGGAACCAAGGCGGCCGTCTTGCGCACTTCGCGACCCAAATCCTTGTCGAGATGCAGCACAACCGCGTGGAACCGGACGCACGTTGCATCGGGTCGGTGATTTTTGCGTATTGCAAGTGTAGCAAGCCGCGGGACGCGTATTCTTTGCTGCAGCAATTGAAGCACGAGAGGGGATTGCCGCCGGATCAGTTTATGTACACTTCCATCGCAAAAGCGTTCGAAAAAGTGGGCGATTACCAGAAAGCGGAGGAAGTTTTCCGAGAGTGCAAGAAGTCATAAGAAATTTTCATTTCGAATTCTGGCTATTTGAGATCCATTTTTGACGAATTTTCAATGAATTTTTAATTTTATTGTTTTTAATGGATTTTTTTGAATTTTGATTTTTTTTTGAATTTTTCAAAATTTCTAAAAATCTAAATTTTGTCAAAAATCCCCAAAAGCATAATTTTCCAAAAATCCAAAATCCATAAAACAAAATCATTAAAAACCTTTTCCAAGAAAATCAAAATCGCCCCAAAAAATTCTTATTATCGATTTTTAATCGGGTTTAGGTCGAACCTCGATTTCCACCCCAACCACCAGGCCGCGTCCATCAAGATCGCGCTCAACCCGAAAAACCTTCAAGTAAGGTCCAGATTACTCACAGAAGAGGGCAAAAAGAAGAAGCAGCAGAATCAGAATCAGAATGAGCAGACGATTCAGCCGTCCGATTCGATAGATAGCAGCAGTTGCAACATCAGGGCAGTTCTTATTCCAACAGATGAAGTCTAGATTTGTTATGAAGTTGGACGTCAAGTCTGAATCATACTTTGACATCAACTTCAACGACAAGTGGCCGCTGGCGTTCAAAATTGTTCCCCACCAATATTTAATAATATATTAATAATTATATTATTATTATAATTTATATTAATATTATAATTTATAATTTTATTATTTTAAATGAACAATTTAATTGATTAATATTGAACGTTTTAATTTTGGTAAGGGTTTGTTATTTGTTTTTCTTGTTCGACGCGTAGTTGGATATGTAATGAATAATGAGCCCATTTGCAAATGCATCAATTGGGTAATTTGAAATTACTCTCGTGGCTTGAAAACCTTTATTATACGCCGAAAGATTAATTAATTGATTGATTCAAAAATTTTGAAATAATTATTTATTTATTAGAGGTTTAAAAAATTTCCCAATAATTATTTAATTTCAAATCTCTAATTATCAAGCCACGGGAGTAGTTGAATTTAATATTTATTATTTTATATTTATTTTGAAATCAATTTGGTTTCGGACAGTAATTTAAGATGTACAATTTTATTTTCATCAATGATATTTATTATGATTCAATCATGCATTTGTGTTTTTGGAAATATAATTAGTTCGTGTTTCTCCGTTCCATTCCATTCTTGAATCTTATCCCCATTGTTTTCCGTCTTTCGTCTGCCTTCCCGGTCCCATTGTGTAAATGTTTTTGTTATTTAATTGAATAAGAATTTAAACAATTTAAATTGCTCATTTAATTTCAATTTCTGAATTTTTCAAATTTTAGTTTTTGATGAGATCATAAAATCTTTTGTCACGCAAAAACAAATTGAAGTTGATGATATTAATTTAAAATTTAAAATTTATTCCAATTAATAATTGGTCAATTATTTCAATTAATTAATTAATTAATCATTAATTTGATTGAAATTCAGTAGGGACCGGTCTTCATCATGAGCCGTAATGTTCTAAGAATTCGGTTTTTTGTTTTTTGAAGAAAAGTCTGGTGTTGGAGATCATTTTTCGAAGTTTTCCGGTCAAAAAGGGTGCGTGCAATTTAAATTTTAAAGATTTGGGTCGTCTCATCGCGGTTGTAGGGTCGATTGTGTTTCAAAATGCAATATGAAAGAATAATGTGCAGAATTGAGTTTTGGATGTTTCCACCGTAGTCTTCAGAAATCGTTTTTTGATTTAATTACATTTGCAACTTTGTTGATTGTTTTGCAAGTCAACATCCAAAATTTGATCAAATACCAAGAATTGCATTTGGTTTTGATTCAAAAGAATAATTAATTATTTGATTGTCAGGTTTATGCAAACACAACGCTGGTCGGAAATTGGTGTGAGAGCCGGTTGACCAGCACGCAGCAGAGCAACAAAAATATGGTCGACACCGCCAGCAAAAGTAATTATTTCATTTTAATTAAGTATTATGATCAATATTATCAATTGTAATAATTCATATGAAGCATCATTAATTTATTTTGGAAATCAAATATAATTTTAATTTTTAAATACTTTAAAAACAATATTTTGGTGAAAATTACATCAATTCATCAACGGGGCTGCGCGTCCGTTTCTCGGAATACGCAAAAAACACACGCCTTGCGAAACGGTCGATCCGCATTTTTAAAAACAATTACAAAACATAATTCTTTCATTAAAATTTATTGTATAATTTATTTTTTAAAATTAGATTTTGTCAAATAAAAAATAACATTTCAGACGTTCTTGAGACCACCAGTGAGGAGATCGGAAGCATTATGAGAAGCGAGATCAATGAAAGGCTGCGCAAGGAAGAGGGCAAACAATGGTTTTCCGAATTGTCCATTTGCATTGAGTTCGTTAATTTTTTTTAATTTTCAGTAATGAAAATGGGCAGATTTAGTTGTTTGGAAAATATTTAAAGATTTTGAAATTCAATTTGAATATTGATGAATGATTAATAATTAATTATTATCAATTTTGATCAAGGTTCAAGATTTCTTTAATAATTCAAATTCTTCTATTTTTTGAGATGTCGAAAATGAAATTGATTTGTTTTGAGGAACAGCGTTGGTGGTGTCAGCAAGGACGTACAGAAATAATTATTATTTCAACAATTTAATCCGTTTCTACTCAAAGTGAAATCAATGATTATTAAATTGATAAGTGTTAATTAGATTTGAATCAATAATTGATTATTAATTAATAATAATTACACATTATGAATTCAAAATCACAGTATTTAAAATATTTAATTGGCAATGACGAATGTGAAATTGTCACAAAATCGAAAACAGCATTACAGAACCAATTCGATGGATTCTTTCAAAAACCCGAATGACCAATTTCATTTTCTTGGGGCAGAATTTTTATTTTTTAATTATTTTTGGTGTTTTTTGAATTTATTTTTTTTTTTTCAAACGCGGAGCACCCGTTTCGCAGGGCGCGTCTTTTTGCGCCCGAGAAACGGGTGCGCAGCATTGTTGGACCGATAATTAAAATTCACCAAAATTCATCAAAATTTTATCATTATTAATCGAAAACAGCATTACAGAACCAATTCGATGGATTCTTTCAAAAACCCGAATGACCAGAATGACACCAAAGCCATCGAAGCCCCGGCAGCTGACCAAAACAGGTTTTCATTTTTGTCTTTTGATTCATTACTTAAATTATAATTAATAATTAATTAGTTGATTAATCAATTCAATTGAATAATTTTTATGGTACTAATTCTTATGTTCAATGAAAATACACACGTTTTTACGTAACATAAATTTATTGTATTTCTTGTTGTTCAAACTTTTGAACACACATGGTAAGTGTAAATGAAATTTTCAAAGTTGGGTTAATTTCATTTAATATTTAGTCAGTGAAAAAGAAAGATTTCCAACAAAGATTGCAAACAAACAATCAAGACTTTTCCATTTTTCAAAAAAACAAATTGAATACAAATGAAGAGAATTTATCAACACAGAATTTAAATATTTTTTTGCAAGTAGTATTCAGTGACACCGAGGAAACCCATTGTTCATACCATACCTTATTTTCAAATGATAAAACATATTAAGAAAATATGAATACATTGTATAAAAAAATAATATTATATATAATAATTATTATTAATATATATTAAGGAAGCACGTTTTTAAAAATTCTTGTAAAAATTCTTGTAAAATTTCAGGTAGGGTTTTTGGACCTGAAAACGAGAAAAGAAATCGAATCGAATTAAAACATTCTGAAATTTTCTCATCCGATTTTCAGGATAGAAAAAATGGGTTCAAAAAATTATGATGAAGGGGGGTCATCCTCAAATTTTACATGAGTTTTCAAAAACGTGATTCCTAAACGCATTATAATATATTACAAAAAATCTAATTATTTCATAAATCATATATTAAATACATTATGTGAGGCTTGAGGAGTATCGCAAAATGTGGACGTCGCAGCCCTTGCTCAGCGGCATCATCAACGTCGGCAGTACATCTCTTTTTATTATCAACTTTTTTAAAGAATTGAATTTAAGTTTTTAAACGTTACATTTTAAATAGAATAAATTAAATTAATTGAAATATTGATAATAAATAATTATTAAATAAATAATTAAATTACAAATAAATTATAAACAAATTATTTATAATAAGATAAAATTATAAATTGAATTGAACATTTTAAATTATAAAATAGTTTCATTGTTTTCTTTTTTGTGATTTCAGAAAATATTTGTTTCGAAAACAGAAATTCAAACCAAACATGAATACTATTCATGTAATATTCATGTAATTTTCATCGTTGGTGTTCTCTTTTCGAATTAAAAAATATTTTCTAAAATGAAAATCAAAACAAGCGGAGCGCGAGGCCCGCCGTTTGCGTTGAGTTCTTTCATCATAGGACGTTTTTGGGTCGAACGTTCGAAGCATTCAATTCACGTCTCGGCCAATTGTTATTCATTCATTATTGGCACAAATAATCAATTTATTTTAATAAGTATTTAATATTTATTAACAATTTAATTAAAATGAAGAAAGAATAACAAATCTAAATTTGAAACATTCAATTCAAATTTGGTATTTCAATCATCAAGCAAGCGCCAATCGCCGTAATGTTGGAATATTGCGGAGGGAATTAAAAATTTAATTTTAAAAAACATTTCGGCATTTGAAATGTTTTTACCAATAGTAAAATGTTTTTTCAAAACATTTCAGATGTCAAAAAATTATTTAATTATAATTAAATTATTATGATTTTTCAAATTGCAATAATTATTGAAACCATTTTAAAATTATGATGATATGGAACGTTTTGATTATTATAAAGTTTTTAAAATCAAGTTAGAATTATAATTTGACATTTCAATTTCTTGAATGTTAATTGAAATTTTGATTTTTTGATAAATATAATAATATTTATTAAGTTTTATGATTTTATCATTCATAATAATTTATTTCAAAATTGAGTTAAACAAACAAAACGTTTTTAAAATCAAATTATTATTGTTTGACATTTCAATTCTTTTAAATGTTGATTTAAATTTTGGTTTTTTAATGAATATTTACCAAATTTCAAATTATAACAATTTATTCAACAATCAAATAATTTATTCAAAAACCAATCCAATTTAAACCCACGTTTATTTAATGATCAATCAGCAATCATTGAATCGAGTTTTTTATAATTTTGTTATTTGACCAATGATTTATGATAATGTTAATCATCATAAATGATTATTTAAATTCAAAATAAAAAACACATTTTTGGCGGAGCTGCAAAATTTAAATTTATTGAAATCGGTGTTTTTGGTTTGGCAGTTTTGTTGTCGAGTTATCGGGACTTGGGGGTTGCATTCGACATAATTGATGTTTTTATGCGTTTTATTTTCACAATCAAATTTTGACCCGTTCATGCATTGCCTTGATTGGCGTGTACCTTTTTTAAAAAGAAAGATTGGTCATAAATGGTTGGCATGCGAGGTCTCGCTGACCGGAAGTTGGCGGGAATGCAAGGAAGTCCGCCAAATGGACGCCGATGCTGACGGTCAAACATAGCGCAATTTTGATGACACCTTGGCAGTAGCGCAGACATCTGAAATAAGTATTGAGCTCTGTAACACGGGATTGAGGGTGCAACCGAGCTAAGTCCGTCCTGAAAGCGTGTAGAGCAAACAAGAAATCACAATCCATCTCAATGAGGTGCGAAAACCAATTTAGTATCATAATGAGGTGCGAGTTGGTAATTATAATCTTTGTCAAACGTGGAAATGCCTAGTTAGTAAATTAATTTAGTTGGGAGTTATATTGTTGTATATCGTAGAAATGCTCAGTAAATTGAGTTCAAAATATTGCAAATTGTTCCGAAGTGATGTGTCGTATTTTTTAATTTTTGATTTAAAATTTACATTACTTACAAAAAATGATTTAACATATTTTAATATTTTGAATTTGTTTTAATATGAATTGAATTATTATTTTTCATTTTGTGTCGATATTTTCAGACCCATCCAGGGTTGAAAATATTGCACGTATTGTTTTCGTGCCAAGTTTCTTTCATCATATTATTGTCAATTCATTCTTGTTTATGAAATATAAAATATGATTAATTATTTAATTACATTGAGGTGCCCAGTGTGTCACGTCGTTCCTTTTTTACAATTTTGATATTTCATATGATTTTTGATTTTAACATTTGATTATGTGTTTGTTCCGTGGTGTGTTCATTTCAAATTTCGATCTTAGTTTTATTCTTCGTGTGTAACGTCTTTCCTTTTTATTATTTAACAATTTTAATATGTAATATAATTCTTCATTTTATCATTTAATGATATGTTTGTTCCGTGGTGTGTCAATTTCAAATTTCGATAATTATTAGTTTTATTCTTCGAATGGTTAGCCCCATTTCCGATGGCGTTTTCTTTCAGTTTTCAAATTGATTTCAAATTTTGACAATTTCCAACAATTGGCAAAATTTGCGATCATCTCATTATTTTGTTTTCAATTTGTGCTTTTCATTATGTGTGTGTGCCAGCCTTTTCAAATTAGTTGTTCGGATTCATTGTCCAAAATGAGTTTTCCCGATTGAAATTGAAAATAACAATTTAGTCTTTGTGATTGGTTGATCGTGATTTGAAGTTGCCAAAATATTAGCGTTTCGAAGTGAAATTTAAACGAAATTAGAATCACCAACGATTGATACGTTTTTCGTTTTCCTTATTTTATTATTGATGTGTTTGTGTGATGTTGTTTTGAATGCCAAGTCTTATTTCCGATTGTGTTTTCTTTCAGTTTTGAAATTGATTTCAAATTTTGACGATTTTCAATAATTGGCAAAATTTGCGATTGTACAAAATTTTAAATTTGTGAGGTGAAATTTCGAAGAAATTAGAATTGCCGACGATTTATACGTCTTCCGTTTTAGATTTTTTTATGATTTATGTGTAATTGTGTATTATTGTTTTGTTCAAATTAATTTTGATACTAATATTTTCAACAGTGAGTCCCATTTCCGGTTGTGTTTTCTTTCAGTTTTCAAATTGATTTCAAATTTTGTCAATTTTCAATAATTGGCAAAATTTGCGATCATCTCATTATATGGTTTTAATTTGTTTTTTTTATTACGTGTGTGTGCCAGCCATTTCAAATTAGTTGTTCGGACCCATTGTCCAAAATGAATTTTTCCGATTGAAATTGAAAATAACAAATTCGTTTTTGTGATTGCTTGATCGTGATTTAATGTTGCCAAAATATTAGCGTTTCGAAGTGAAATTTAAACGAAATTAGAATCACCAACGATTGATACGTTTTTCGTTTTCCTTATTTTATTATTGATGTGTTTGTGTGATGTTGTTTTGAATGCCAAGTCTTATTTCCGATTGTGTTTTCTTTCAGTTTTGAAATTGATTTCAAATTTTGACGATTTTCAATAATTGGCAAAATTTGCGATTGTACAAAATTTTAAATTTGTGAGGTGAAATTTCGAAGAAATTAGAATTGCCGACGATTTATACGTCTTCCGTTTTAGATTTTTTTATGATTTATGTGTAATTGTGTATTATTGTTTTGTACAAATTGATTTTGATATTAATATTTTCAACAATAAATCCAATTTCCGGTTGTGTTTTCTTTCAGTTTTCAAATTGATTTCAAATTTTGACAATTTTCAATAATTGGCAAAATTTGCGATCATCTCATTATATTGTTTTCAATTTGTGTTTTTTATTACGTGTGTGTGTGCCAGCCATTTCAAATTAGTTGTTCGGATCCATTGTCCAAAAGGAGTTTTCCCGATTGAAATTGAAAATAACAACTTAGTCTTTGTGATTGGTTGATCGTGATATGAAGTTGCCAAAAATATTAGCGTTTTGAAGTAAAAGTTAGACAAAATTAGAATCACCAACGATTGATACGTTTTCCTTATTTTATTATTGATGTGTTTGTGTGATGTTTTTAAATTTTATTTATTTATTTTCAATGATAAGCGCCATTTCCGATGGCGTCTTCTTTCAGTTTTGAAATTGATTTCAAATTTTGGCAATTTTTAATAGTTGGCAAAATTTGCGATCATGTTATGTGGTATTCCGTTTTCAATTTGTTTTTTCATCGCGTGTGTGTCAATGATCCATTTCGTATGAATCGTTTGGATCCAAAATGTGTGTATGTGATAATTCAATTGTAATATTCATAATTGATTCCTTAAATTGATATTAATTATGTATTATTTAATAAATTAATAAATTATATATATTTCGATACAACACCGACAGAGCGTCAATAAATTATATAATTTCCATTTGTGTCAAAATATTTTCAGCCCCATCCAGAGTTGAAAATATTGCACAAATTTGCAATTTGTGTATCAAAGCTGTTAAGTTTGTTATATTGATTGAAAATTGATTTTTGTTCATGAAATACGTTGAACCCCCCCGTCTATACTTCCTTTCAATATCTTCTTTTTAATCAGTTTAAATATTATAATTTTACATTAATTTCAATTAAATTTAATCATTATTGTTTTGTACTTTTAAAATTGTTTTTCGAGTAAATTCACAATTAATCAAATTATTAATAAATTTCGCGAAGGGCCTTACAATTTCAATTTCTACTTAAGTTAATAATTTTCGATTCCACCAACTTTCTCAAATTTGGACCCCGTGTTCAATTATCAAAGCTTAATTATAAAAAGTCTTTCTAACACTTTTCCGTCCAATATAAATATAAACAATTTAAAAACATTTATCAATTATTATAACCAGCAACACGTTTCAAGTTTTGGTTGCAAGCAATTACATAATTGTTCATTTAATTTGTAAGTTCAAGTTATTAATCAATTTGTTTACAATTATTAATTAACATCAATTAATTATTAATTTTATAATTTATATATTTAGTTAATTATTTATTGCTAATATTTTCCCCAATTTGTTTTGACATCCAAAAACAAATTTCGAATTACCTCGTGAAACAGAATCTTATCCATTTGAAGAATTATAGTTTAAATTAATAAATTTAAATTATGATGAAAGTTCACAAGAATATGCTGTCGGCGTTGTTCTTTTTCGGCGCCCATGTTGTGCAATCACGATTGTTACGATCAACGGCATCGAATCCGTCTGATCAACGGCATCGAAACCGCAAAAAGCTTTCCGTTCGGGTCGCTGAATCGGAGGACGGTAATTCTATGTATGATTCCATCTGGCTCGGCGCGAAAAACATTTTGCGGGAATCTCATGGCATTCTTGGCTTGGCTGGCTTTCATCAGGCAATCGAGAAGTACGGCGGCCCGTTGGATATTGCAATGATTTCCGAAATTTTTGAGATTTCGATAACCGTTCATTATCCGGACAATTCACTGGATTTTTTCTTTGTTCGTTCTCCGTCCGCTTCCATTGCTTCCATTGACATTTTGCGTCATGGAGAAGAGCGATGTGCGCAGTATGATTTGTTGGTTTCCTCGATTGACGTATACAGAACTTTAACCAGTACAGACATTTTGCTTCCTCAATTGACTTATACAGTAAGTGGACCCGAAGATGATCCGATTATCATTCATGAAGAGGTGGCGCAGGCTGTGGTGAAGGACAGACCTCATCAGGATATGACCATTGTAATTGGTCGTCTTGTGGTGGCCCAGAAACGCAAACAAATGTATGCACAATTACTTGAAAAACTAAAAGGGATGTACACTGAACATAATTTAGATGAATTGCTCAGTCTGAATCATTTCGCATTGAAAAAATGGCGGCCCAAGGGAGCCCGGAAAATTGATGATTTATTTCGTTGGCAATTCCTAACAAACCCCCAGCAGCATTTTATTGGTCAATTGGTGTTCTACAATATCAAAGCCAGTTGGTTTCCTAGTCGAGAATGGGATCATGGCAATGTCGGTGTAATCGTGGATGTTAAGAAGACACCCGATGAAGAATTCGATGGTTACATTTTCGTCCAATGGTTGAATGTTGGAGAAGATGGATCAATTGAAAAGATGTTCAATCCTAAGATTGGCAAAGAACGATTATCAGAGTATCGCGTCAACGTGAATAGTTTAAAAGACAATTCCTGGAGTAAAAATTTGGAATTTCGTTACGAATGTAAAATCCCCGGACTTGTACAATCTATTAAGGATTCCGGGAAGGAAATATTCCGGAAATTTTATTCAGAAGAAGAAGAATTATTTATAATCAAAAAATATCAATATTTATTAAAATATTTATAATATCAATAATATCAATAATATTCGATTATAATATTTATAATCGAAAATATCAATAGTACTGCAAATGATTTTCGACGAAAATCATTTGCAGTACTATTGATAATAATTATATTATAATTTATAATTATTTTAATTAATTAATATCATATATAATTTCTAAATCATTAATGAATCTGAATACGGAGTAATTATATAACCATATTAATTTAATATTACAAATATGTCCAACAGTACATTAATAATATTTTCATTCATGGTTTGGTTTTGTTGATGCGCAGTTGTCGTCATTGAGTGTGGTGAAATCGAGGTGGAAATATGATAATTCTCATATTCCAAGGATGATTGATGATTACAACGATCAAATTTAATTGATATTGATTAATATAGTTGGAGTAGTTATATTTTGTGACGTAGAAATGCCCAATCAAGTGTTTGAAATCAATCGACCGTCATCGTATTCAATTTTATTCAAATTTAATATATTTTTTATAATAATTAATATTAAAAAAAAAATTAAAACATATTTTTTCACTATATTTTCACATTTTTCGCCACCCCTCCGACTTGGACGTGTTGAGCCACCTCACATTGGAGCAATGTCAAAAATTGCAAGTTGAATTATTTACGAAGACAGCCAATGGTAGCCAGGAGATTATCAAATAATTATTCCGAAAATGCTCATTCCGTCCGCATCGACATGACAAACATCATGTTTGTCATGATCATAATCATGACAAACATCATGTTTGTCATATCCTGGGAGAGCGTTAATTTCATGTTTGAAACATGAAATTAACGCTCTCCCAGAATATTATGAAGACGAAAATATCGAATGACTCCTTCGAGGCGATTGGATTTCAAACTTTTTGGGATGGCAAAGAGTGGATTCCGTCATTGCAGGAGGGAGATTGGGTTGTGGATCGTTCCAATGGCAACAAGAAGGGACGGGTTACACCAGTTGCCACTTCCGATCGAAGTATTTTCTGTTAATATTTAGTATTTTGGTGTATCTTTTGAATTAAGCTGTCCCAAATTAAGATGTCCCCCTTGTTTTTTTTTTCAAACGCGGAGCACCCGTTTCGCAGGGCGCGTCTTTTGGCGCCCGAGAAACGGGTGCGCAGCCCTGTTGGATCGATAATTCATATATATATATATATATTAATGGTAATTAATAAATATTCACTATCGATCCAACAGGGCTGCGCACCCGTTTCTCGGGCGCCAAAAGACGCGCCCTGCGAAACGGGTGCTCCGCGTTTGAAAAAAAACAAAAAACAAGGGGGGCAGCTTAATTCATTACGACACAGCAAAATATATAACATTACCATCTTGCTTCAAATTGTATTGATTTCCGCGATGACGTGTTGCAGAACGATGATCACCACGCAGGACAGACACGATTAACATATGTAGAAACAAAGTTGACGGTCGTCTTTTGGCGCGATGCCAAAGAATTTAAAATTTTCACCTGCTTTTGGCAGCGGCAAGACGGAAATGCGTCTTCATGAATTGGGTACAATTCGCAAAGCGAAAAACGACGACATGTGGGAGGTGCAAGAACCGGTTTTTCATGCTTCTTCTGTGGACAACCTGTGAGGAGCAGCGCCATGGGAATATTTTTAACAAATCATCTCTGAGCTGATTTAATACAAAATGAAATTTCAAATTGCTCAAAAAAATAACAATATATTTTGTTTTCGTTTCGTTGATTGAAAAAATCATTTCGAAAATATCCCTGGCCTAAAATATGTAGCAACTTCTTTTGCATGTTTAATCAAAACTTTTGCAGGATTAATTAATAATTAATTATTATTATTATTTAATTTGAAAATGTTGTTTTTGGCATCTACACTAACCCACATGAGTTAATTTTTGAAAATTCTAGAAAACGATAAACGAGTCAACGAATTGTATCAAATGTGTATGGTGGGTTCGTTGACTCGTTCATCGTTTTCTGGAATTTTAAAAATTATTATTTAATAATTTAAATTTAATTATATTTAAATAAAATATAAATTTACAATTATAAGAAAAGGAAGTGCCATATGAGGGATTCGTTTCCAGATGGAGGATGCCGTGATATTCAAATAATTACTTTTGAAATCAACAGGCGCTCAACCACATTTCAAGAATTTGCCAATCCCCTATTTGAATACTTTTTGTAATTGACATGAAAGCAAAGGGTTTGTTTCGGTACAATCATTGCCAAAACAACTTAAGATCCGAGGGGGGAGCCAGTTGGGCAGCTTTTGAGGTTTGTAATAGTTATTTGTAAGAATTTGTAACGTCCTAGTTAAGTAAATGACACGGCCGTATTTAGAAGAAGAAGAAATTAATTATAATTAAATAATTAATTAATTATTTAATAATTTACATTTAATAATTTAAAATTAAGTATTAATTAATTTAAAGTAATTAGTTAGTTACCAATCCGTTTAGAATCCATCTTGAAAAGCAATGAGCATATCTTATAATATTAATATAATAATTTATAAATTATATTAATATTGTTTAAATTTATAAGCATAATGTTTTATTTGAAATTAGATTTTAGTTGCAGTATGTATTCATCATCATCATCATCATCGTCATCGTCATCACAAAATCAAATGATTGAATGATTCATTTTTAGTCAATACGTACGAATTCGAATTTATTTATTGACATTGAGAAAATACCACATACTAATTCATTAATGATTCTTCATGTATTATATTACTTATTATAATATAATTAATTAATTAATAATTAATTATAAAAAAAATAATAATAATTCGAACATGAATAAAACCTATCAATTACGAATTAATTATTTCAAAAAAAATATAAATATAAAAACAGTATGAAAGCATTGTAATTGATTAATTTTATTCATGTTGGATCATGCATGATTGTTTTGCACATCACAATGAATATTCAAGATATGTTTTCAATTTCGATTGCCCCCCCCCTTGTCCCCAGTTTCAAAATCCGTCAAAATTATTAAGTTAAATTGTCCATTTAAAAAATAATTCATTCATCATTGCTTAATCTTGTCAATCTTAAATTGACGTTGTTAACATTAAATTACAAATTCCGACTTTTCTTAATTTGATTCTTTCACTCAGTTCCATTTCAAAATAAGCATTGCTTCTATATTAAAATTTAAATTAAATATAAATAATATTATAATTTCAATTATTTAAGTTATCCATCCATTTCATTTGTTAAACAATTTATTATATTTTAATTTTGTTATTTTTCACGTAAATTGTAAAGATCTAAACCCATTGAAATAGCTACAATCCCCCCTAAAAGTAAATGTAAAATTCGCCCAAGAATTGAAATATAATTTGATTATACATTAAAATAAATAATTGCATGTTTCAAGTACATTTTAAATCCATCAATATAATTAATTTTTAAAGTATTTTTTGTTGGTCAAAAAACAAACATTAATAATTGATTATAAATTATTTATACATTATAATTTGTTTATTATTTGTATAATAATTAATCAAAACAAATTTGAAACAATTAAGCATCGAATAAGAAGATGTCGTTTGTTACGCCCACGCAAACGCTCAAGCAGCACATCGCCCAAAACAAGGTGTTTGTCGCGTCCCAGCCTCGGTGCAGGTTCAGTCGTATGGCAATCAAGGCGCTGAATTCCGTTGGTGCGGAAGGAAAATACGCGGTGCTGGAGCTGGACGAGAGCCAGCAGTTCAGCACCGAACAATGGAAAGGGGCATTGATGAATTACACAGGAAAAACCTCCGTCCCGCAGGTTTGGATTGCTGGGAAACATATTGGCAGTGGCAGTGAGACAGTAGAGCACGCAAGAAGCGGAAAACTCGAAATATTGCTCAAGAAGTGCGGCGTCCTGGAGCCGGAAAAAGGGTCGTCGGAAAGTTTCTGAATTGATCCCCTTTCATTTAAAGCAATTCCCAGGGCGAACAAACAAACAAAGTTTAAATAATGAGTTGTCCTCCTTCCATCATTGACGTTTTCAATCGAAAGTTCGAAATATGAATAATAAAATAATAAAATTATAAATTCGCTTCTTGGCCAATTGTTATTAATTATTTGCACAAAACATTTAAAATGATAATATCATTTTAAATTTTTTGTGCAAATAATCATTATGAATATGT
>Ga0099798_10171_pt1 | contig 20985 bp, 13 predicted proteins | sample Uncmet_Sort29A_1_FD_89870 | JGI IMG/M metagenome (GOLD analysis project Ga0099798, IMG submission 89870) | Marine eukaryotic communities from CALCOFI LINE 67, Pacific Ocean - CN13ID_Sort29A_1 | ecosystem: Environmental > Aquatic > Marine > Oceanic | place: Pacific Ocean: Monterey Bay | collected...
TTTGCTAATTGCTATATTTCTGGCATCAATCGCCTCAACATTTTACTTCATGCATTTTTAGTTAGGAGGAAAGGGAAACCAAGGGAAACGTATAGGTAATTATTTAATTATTGAAGGATTAAAGCTGAAGCTGAAAGCAAAAGTAAACTAAAACTAAAACTAAGGCTAAAACTATGTAAAGCACAAAAAAAGCGGAAAAAAAGGGTGAAAAACAAAGGAAAATCTAAAACTATAATAATCTAAATGTAAATAAAAATTGTAAATGGGAATGGGAATGGCAAGTCGGGAGGAGGGCAAATATTAATTAAAAAAAAATACGCTTTAAAAATATTTTTTTTTGTTTGAGCAGCAAAGTAACTGTAAATAATACTCAAACCACGACCTGTTTCTCAAAACTATCACTCGACAAAGATGTTGAAGTACGACCTATGGTCAACGGGAACGCGATCACATCAACTCACAACTTAAGGGATTGGGTACTGTAATTGTAGTATAAAGATGTTGTCTGACATTAATCGAGTGTATTAGTTCATTGATGTCAATGGTATTCATCCCTCCTAAGGAAATAACTCTCATAAAAATTGCACTATCAACATCAACGTCAACGTCAACGTCAACGTCAACGTCAACGTCAACGGCAATGGGGATCTCTAAAAAAATTGTACCAAACGAGAAAACTCTGATTGAAACTTTTTCCGAATGGAAGATGCTGAAGATAAGGATAACAATAAGGATAAGTAGAAACAATCTCGATAGCAAATTCGTAAAGGATAAGAGAAGTAGCATAAAGTTCCTTCAATTTCAAAGTCTGAGTTTAATGTATTACTTTTTGTAGTGTGAATATCGATAGTTGTATAAATCTAAATCTAAATCTAAATCTAAATCCTTCCGACCCCGATTTTGATTTGGTTAGAGACAAAATTAAAAATGCAAACTCACTATTTCTATTCAAGATTTATTTTTATACCAGTTTAGAATTCCCTGTTACAGTTACTTCTACTATCCTCTCCACTTATTACACTTGAAGGCAGTTGAACTTCGTCCTCATCTATTTCAGTTGAAGGCACTTGAACTTCTTCCTCATTTACTTGTCCTTCTATCAGTTCCTTATCTCCTCCTTGCCTTCGTTTCCTTATCTCTTCAAAATTCCTGCGTACCATCATCGTCAACGGATCTCGTTCGAGTCTGAGCATCTATCAAAAGGCCTTCTCGTCTCTGGAATAGGTGAGCTAGATCTGGGTGAGGATCTGAGGAATGATATCTGAATCTGCTTGAGTGAGATAATCATCTTGCTACTGCTATTTACCTTCAGTCTAACCACCCAAATCGTCTATTTACCTTCAGTCTCACCAGATTCCGTCTTCAACTTCGGAATCTGAGGGAGCAGGGGGCTCTGGTACAGTTAGGTTTACTAGTTTTTATTTTTCTTTTACTTCGAGGCTGGTATTTTAGACTCTGATCATCATGTTTATCATATTTTTCTCTTTTTGACATTTTTTTTGAAATTACTTAAGAAATAGAAGGGAAAATTGAAAAAAACAAAAAAATGAAAATATGATCGTAAAAATTATGATGAGGCACTAAAATACCAGCCTAGTACTTAATCTTAATTTCAAGAATCTCCTACATCTCCTACTTAATCTTAATCCCTGGTCCTTTTGAGTGGTGCTCCTTTTTAGTTTTAGTGGTCTTATTTTTAAAATTAAAATTTAAACCTTGTTGTAGTCTGAAAATCAAAATTAGAATCTTCCTGGAATTGCGCGCAAATAAAATCTTCTAATTTCTCTTCCACAAGAACGGTTTCAAGTTAGCTCCCTCATTCAGACATGGGATACACGATACTCTTCGGTTCACTTCCTTCCGAGATGTCCGACATAACCGTCATACTAGGTGCTGTGTAACCCTCCCACTTCGGGCATTCCTGTGCGGTTCATAATATAGCACGGTCAAATTTAAAAATTATGAATTTTTGTCTTAGTAATTAAAGTTCATTTCATAAATTTTATATAAGGATCAATTTATATATAGGAAGAAATACCTAATGAAATCGCAATTTTTGATTTTTTTCGATATTATGTCAAATATATAGGGAAAATTACTTATTTTTTCTTGAAAACATTTTTTTCGTCATTTTCTGTTTTGATCGAATTTCCCTTCTATTTATTGATTAAAAAATAAAATTTTGATTTAAGATTATTTTGAGCGTGCTATATTATGAACCGCACAGTCCTCATCATCTTCCTCCGAACTATATCCCTCACTTTCATCATCTTATTCTCAACTTTACTCATCTTCTTCTTCGACTGAATCATTAATTACCATATTATATCAACTAATTTTAATTTTGTTTTTTTTTTCTCTATTAATATTAAAGGGAATAGAAAAAAAGAGTTTCTTGATCTTGATGTGTTTGACATTGAATACAAAAACAAAAGTATAACTTGATGAATATTTTTCAAACAAAAATAAAATCAAAGAATTTCATAGAAATCAATTGATACAACACAGTCCTAGTGAGCTATTCTCCTCTTCTGAACTACTGGTGTCCTCTTCTCAACTACAACTTCTTTCCTCCACTGACCTCTCTTCAGAATCTGAACACCAGCCATCTCTGTAGGCTTACTCTAGACACTAATTTCCTTCTCCAGAGTCCCCGGAACTCTCATAATCCAATTCTTCCACTTCCGACTCAAAAACTCAGTCTTCCTCTGATTCTCTCCCTGAGTTTTCCTCTTAACCTTCCCCTAAATCTTCCCCTAAATCTTCCCCTAAATCTTCCCCTAAATTTTCCTCTAAATCTTCCTCTAAATCTTCTAAACCTTCCACTTAATCTTAATCTTCTTCTAATTTTCCTATGTACTCGACGTCATCTTCCTCTAATTTTCCAATCTAGTCGATGTATTCCGACTAGAGCATTCATATTTCCTTCTTTCCGAACTTATCCAGCTCGTCTTCCCGAACGCCGAGGATACGGGCAATGTTACGACGTCAATCCCTCTCACTCTCACTCCTTTACAACCCTAATTCTAATTGCTTATCAAATTCATTCTTCGTTTGCTTATCAAAATCATTCTTCGTTTTCTTCGTACACGTTTTTCTTTTTAAATTCAAATTCATCTCTCAGTAAGAGTAATGCTTCATCTCTCAGTAACAGTGATGATCACCATCGCTTTTAAATTTAAAATCATCCTCATCGCCATCCAAATCGAGCTCTTCAAGGAGATCTCAACCGCTCAAAGAAGGCGAGGAGAGCGAGGATGGAGTGGGGGGATACGGCAAAGTACCCTTATAATTGGCTTCAATTTCAATATCTTAAAGGAAGGCAGAATTCTATTTTATATTCTATCCAGCTCATACCTATTTTATTTTCTAACCAGCTCATACCCCTAAAACCTACACATTCTAATCAGTTTCAGTATCAGCGTCGAGACCGCAAATGTAGTTCTAATCATCTTCTATAGCAGAGTCAGAAATAGTATTGGTTTTTGTAGTTTGGTAGGATCTCTTATCGTAACAGTTTTTCATTTTCTCATCGTAACAGTTTTCTTCTAAAATAATCGTTGGTCTCGAGGCTGGCATTTCAGTGTTTCATCCCAACCCTTTTTCGATCATATCATTATCATGCTTCTAAGGATGTATCTCGGTTTTCTCCCGATTATTTACCTTGTGATTATTATTAGCATATTATAACTAGCATTATAAATTGGTAAAACATCAAAAATAGAATTTGCAATAAAGGAAGTTTAAAAACGAAACCAAACCCGAAACAAGAACCATGAAAAAATGAAAAAAAATGATGAGACTCAACTCTGAAATACCAGCCGCGGGTTGTTATCAAATCGCAATACCCATATGAACAGAATTACCGGGCCTAGTCAGGTTAGTAGAAACATTTAGATTAAGTAATGCCGACTTTTTACTCAACAGTGATTTTCGCTCGTTCTTTTTATGCAGACCCAGACCATTCTTTAATGCCTTGTTTTTTCTCATTTTTATTTTCATTCAATTCCAATTCTCAGCATTAACCTTTCAAAAATTCACTTACTTCAGCAAAATAGCGTGTATGTCTTATCAAAAAGATCCATCACCTTTACTAGAAAAAAGACTGGAATTCGAACTCAATCATTAAAGTGCACTTCATATATATTTCTGTAATGATTTCTTAAAAATTTCTCAAAACATCAACTCATCATTGGTAGTTTAACAAGTTTTCATTTTTTCCAATTACAATCTTACTCAACGAGCTTCTTTCCGTTAATCAGTTAAAACTCGATTCACTCCTCAGACTTTCGTACTTTCCTAATTCAAATTCTACACCTATCTCCTTTCGCTCTAAATCTATCTCCTTTCGGAATTCTTGGAATCAAAATCATCAGGCAGATCATCCCAGAACACGACATTGCCATTGCCTCCGTCGGAAGAGACAGACCCAATACTCTCCTCCTAGACAGAGACTGAACCACTCCTAAATTCCAAATTCTATGGGTCCACCAATCCATTTCCATTTTATGTCTACTCCTTCTCCTTGTTTTAATTATTCTTTTATATTTATAATTCGCTTCTTTTATTAATTTATTCTTTTACTTTTCGTTTCGTCCCCATTGCCGTTTTACTCCTCGTTTCTGCTACTTCTTCCCCATTAACGTCTTAGCTTTACTCTTCGTTTCTACTACTTCTTCCTAATTTTAATTTTCCTTCCTGCGAATCCCTCTCCGAATCCTATATCTCCTATTCGTACTCTCCTAGCTCCGCCCTATAGTATCTCAACTCCTTTTATCTTTTTTGTCTTTCCTGGAAAAGTTATTCCGCAGTTTTATAGCGACCTAAACTCGTGTACTCGTTTGATTCAAAACTTACCGTTTCGAAAGGCCCACTTCCCGATCCGAAGGGCCCAGAATCTTCGAAGGGCCCAGAATCTTCGAAGGTTCCCATTAAAAGAGAAACCTCAGTTGAAACGCCTAAACTACCGCTTCAACTTTTCTACGACATGCCACTCTAAGACGACATCGAGGCGCAGGTCGCCAGACCCCTCTTGTGACTGGGTTTCCTCTCCTGCAAGGATCTCTCATTCTAGCGCTAGAGTCAGAGGTCCTCGAAGCTACTCCTCCGAGAGCGATTGCTACCGCTTAGGGTGGAAATCGGACTGACGGACCGCTGGATCGGACTCATGGATCGCTGGATCGGACCATTTCTGCACGTCTTCGAGGATTATTCGTGTTACACACCATTTCTGCACGTCTTCGAGGATTATTCATATTCTTATTGCTCAACCTTTCCATTTCGAACTTCTCCATTTCTACCTTCCATATCACTGGAACTGGAACAAGAAGGAAAGGGTATTTCAATAGGGTTCAATTCTGGATCCGACTTCACGCTGTGGTCTAGATCTCGATCTATTTCTCAATCCTAGTACTCATTTGATTGGTGCTACTCAAAATCTGTTTGGTGGTAATCATAATCTGTTTGGTGCTAATCCTAATAATCAAATTGTTCCTAATCCATTTGTTGCTCGAAATCTTCGAACTCAAGCCTGGCTTCCTCAGCATCAAATTAGGAGGACAACACATTGAGATTAACTCTAGTAACACGAGGCTGGTATTTTAGACCCTGATCATCATGTTTATCATATTTTTCTCTTTTTGACTTTTTTTTTGAAATTACTTAAGAAATAGAAGTAAAAATTGTTAAAAACAAAAAAATGAAAATATGATCGTAAAAATTATGATGAGGCACCAAAATACCAGCCTAGTATCAAGAGGACAACCGCTAAAGCTCACACCAGGATTCTAATTCAGGCCCTTCACCCTACGATCTTTATCCGACACCCTAAGATTTCGATCCTTATCCGATACCCTACGAACTCGATCCTTATCCTTATCCGATACCCTACGAACTCTAAAAATTCTACAATCATTATCCGATACTCTACAATCATTATCCGATACTCTACGATCTTTATCCGATACTCTACGATCTTTACTCGATACTCTACGATCTTTATCCGACGTCCTACAAACTTTCTCCTCTTAGTCTTATGAGCTCACCATGCTCAAGGCGATGTCAGTCATACTCTTTGAGAACTCGCTTCAAGTTACGCTTGCAGTCACGCTGCTGGTCGCACTGTCGAAGGTTTGACTTGTCCCAAGGTCTTCATGCACTCCGTTTTTCGGATACCTATTCCTGTTTCTGTTTTCTGTATCGTCTTCCCACTTCAATCTTGAATCGAGATTCAACTTCTCAGCGCCCCGTGGGCTCTAAGGAGGCGTTGTTTTGTCCTTGTTCAAAATAAACGGTGACATGCAGTTCGGCTACTGCAAAACTCTCACCCGCGAATCCAACTGTACAGGATTCGATTCGCTCAAATAAGAAGACGTTGGAGTGTGACGCGATTCTTCGGGATCCAATTCTACAGTATCAGGCGTTGCGGTTAACCCTGGAGACTAACACTAACTTTTCGCTGGAGACTAACACTAACTTTTCCCTATTCCGAGTGTTTATTGAACCTGCACTTGCTCTTTTTCACGTCTAAATTCTGCACTTGCTCTTTTTCACGTCTTTTTTCGTCTAAATTCTGCGATTTTTTACTACACCTTAGAATACATCTTCAACTCCCGAGAATCGCTCGCACTAGATTTTGGGGGTTTGTTCCTTGGTGTCCTGTTCCTTGGTGTCCTTTTCGTTTTCCTGTCCCTTTTTTTTCTTACCGAAAAAGACCTCAAGGGATCCTTTTCTTTTTTGTCATTTGCATTTGGGTGATCTGGGTGATTTGGGTGCTTTCCCCATTTGGGTGATTTGGGTCATCCTAATTTCGATATTTATGTTCAACTTCAAGTTCAAGGTCCTGTTCAACTTCATAGTCCCCTCTGCTTCTTTCATATTTCTATATTTTCCTTGCGTCTTCTTCTTCTCTTCCTTTTCTCTTCTCCTTAATCGATTTCACTCCTTCGTCTTCTTCTTCTCTTTGTCTTTTCTCCTACCTTTTCTCGACTCATCATAGTTGCATCGACTCAAACTCATCGTACCTACTTCTCTCCCTATTTTTACTATTAAATACTATTATTTCCTTTTTATCATTAATATTATTTCTCATTATGGTTACCATGTCGACGATCAAGTCGGGATCAGCTTCGAGAACCCGGTTCGGGGTCAGGCTTAGACCGTTGGGTATCTCCTCAGGATTTTCTGCGCCTGCGTATTTTTTACTTTGAATTTGAAGCCGATGAGGAAGACGAAGAGGGAAGATCAATTTCTACAGACTATCTCGTAGAAACAGACGCAGATGCAGAGGCAGAGCCTTCATCGCTTCTAGATTTAGATTTTTTTTCTTTTGCTCTAGATCTTGCTCAAGGTAGATCCCTCTACAGAACATCCCTATCCCTCTACAGAACATCCCTCGTTTTCTAGAGTTAATAAAGACTACGCAGACCTTCTTAATCCTAGGCCAGTTGCTGGATATTAGCCTCTTAAACTTCCATATGAGGAAAGTGGAACTCCTGTTTTCGAAACTCTTCTCTGTAAGATTCGAAGACCCTCTTATTGTCCTTAAATTTTTCTTCGCCTAAAATTTGGGACTTCTTACCCTCTTCAGTCTCTCCCAAATTATCTGGTTTATACTTACCCCTATGTTCTCTGCGTTATGTCCTTTCTTCTCATCCGCATCATCCTTGTGTATTATTATTATACTTAAACTTAATATTTTATTCTAAATTCAAATTCAAATTCAAATTGATTTTTTTCCTGTGTTCTTACATTTACATTATGTCGTAAAAAGAATCTGCCTTGTCCAGCTAGATAGAAAAATTCTGCAATCATGAGCGCATTAATTTCGCCTAGTCTTGCACACCGTCCTACTAAGCTTTTGCCTCGGAGAAAAGTGTTTCCTATCCTTTTTATTATAACTTATCTTTTGAAAAATAGGTATGTTGTAAGGGAGGCCTGCTATAGAGACGTTGCTATAGGTAAAAAGAAGTTGCCACCACCTTACGATGACGTTTCTTAAGAAGCTTTACTCTTAAGAAAAAAACATTATAGGGGGAGGCCTATAGGGGTTTTCCTTACAAATTAGCCATAGCGTGAGTTCTATAGAACCCAAAGCCTTATGGGACCTGGCCCTAAGGCCAGAGTCCCTATAGGCGCATGGTTCTAAGGCGTAAAAATGGTCCACTGTTTCAAACGTACCTCCTTACGAATGACCTACTTAGGCGCAACTCTATAGTGGGTGTGTAGCTATAGAGGATTTGCTATAGGCGCTCCGCTATAGAGAGCATTTAACAAAGAAACTAACTTCAACGTTGGTCAGCGCATCTATTACTCTTATTGTAGCGATGGTATGTTGCTTCATTATCAGTATGATATGGATCAAGTTCAAGAGGCCCCCCGCGCAAGGGTTTCCCCCCTGCTATCGAAGATTTGTCATAATGGATCCGAGCACCCCTACCTCACCACTATCTCACCCCTATAGTTCACCCCTATTTCTCAGCACTAGCTCACCACTTTCTCCTCACTTGCTCTCCACTACCTGACAAACCACTATTTCACCACGGTCTAACTCATCATTGTCTCACTACTGCCCAACCACTATTTCGCCTTTATCCACCATCGTGGTCATCCAACCAAACTCGTCAAAGACTGACCTTAAAAAAGAGTGTTTTTTGTACAACTTTGAATTTTTATAATCATATTTTTTTTCAAAATTGCGAGAATTCCTCCTGTCTAATGAAATTCCAAATTCGGTCCAAAAGGCAATATTAGATGGATCTTGGATACTGTGTTGGATCTCGGATGGTTTCTATACTGTGTTGGCCAACAGTTTTGGGGCTTTGTTGTAGGGCTATCGGCGTTCCTAATCAAGTACCAACTTTCAGTATACCATAAAGAATATGTGCCAGGCCTTCCTTATCAGCATGTTATGAATCAAGTTTAAGGGGCCCCCCGCGCAAGAGGGTGGCCCCACCAAAACCTTGTAGTCTTATCGTAGTGGGTTTCAGCAGAGGCGAACCGGAAATCATCTATCTCTCTTTCATCTACAAAGCTCGATGCTAGAACTCCGAAGCTTGATGCTATTGCCTTTCCTCGATCTCTTTTTCCTCGATCTCAAGCCGCTCCATTTGCCGTTCCTGAGCTCAATCTAGTTCGGTCAAATACATAACCTCGCTACTTGTATGGCTTCCAGAACCTTGAGACCTTGGAGAAGGAGAAGTTGGAAAACTAGTCGGCGAGCTCTAGGGACTGTTTGTGGGACAACTTGGACTTGGTGGCGTACTTTGAGACCAGATACTGCAACCGCCGGGACTGTTGGTAGCCATAGAAACCACACTGGCCTTGCTGATCGGACTATCAGGGGACAAGAATCCATCGGTTTACGGTGACATCAGCAATCATCAGTCGGCTTAACTTTAACGAGGAGCTTCTTTTTTCTTCTTTTCAACTCTTTTTCTTTTTCAACCACCTCATTCTCCCTTTTACTTTTTCTTCACCCTTTAAACTTAAAGATCTTCTCTTTAACTTTAAACTCCCATCTTCATCTTTTTCTCCTTTTAAAATTAAATTTAATCTCTACTGCTGGTGACTTTTTTCAAACTCAAAGACCTGCTATCGTCCTTCACCAGTTTTCAAGTTTCCCGATCCAATTCCTCAACCCTGCACTGAATTTTCGTCCATGGGGAAGACTAGGGCGAGCGCGGCGTTATCGACACTTTTTGGGGTGTTCTGCAGTTCGTTCAGTTAAGATTGGCCGAGTCGCGAGCGACCATGTTTTTCTTAGAGGTTTTCAAATGCCGATCAGGTGAACGCGAATTAAAACAAGAACGGGAATTTGAATTTCTAGAATTTGAATTTCGACACCGATCTGGAGAGCCTGAAACAGTCTACCGCGCAGTTTTAGTCCTCGCGCATGACATACCTCCTCTTCTTTCGAGCCGCTCAACTCATCAACGGCTGGAGAAATTGTACTTACGTTATGCCTCCCACCTTTCTTAGATTTTGATTCCCAATTCTTTCTCTCCATCTTTAACGCGCTTCTTGCATCACACACGTTTCTAGCATCACGCTTACCAGTCCGTCAGGTAAACAGTTTCCAGCTACAGATCCGATCCACTTTTTTCTTTTTTCTTTTTACCATCCGACCCATTTTTATTTTTACCTTTTGCTTTTGATTTTTAATTTTTTCCTTGCGTAAGATTATTTTGACCTTGAGGATCCAGCACAAGTTATTTTCTAAATTTTATTCAAGAATTGGAAGCATATTTGCGACCTCATCTTTATCTCCATCTCGGACTCAAGGACTTCGAGTGTCCTTACTTTGGGGAGCTAGCAGACCGCGGAGACTAGGTAGATCGTTACTTTGGGGATCTACATCTAGAAACTTTTGAAGCCGTACAAGCCTTCGCGAAGACCGTACACGCCGCCGATGTCCTTGATCTTTTTCGCCGTTTCTTGCTGCCGATACTATCCGTAGTAGAAGTACAAGTAGTAGTCTCCTATGTTGAGGAGGATGGCGATCTTTGATCGCCATCGTCTAATTATTATGTTGAAAGAGGAATTTCAAAACTTTTACTTTGTATACTTTTAGGTTAATTGCTTTCTGCACCTCTGGGACTCCGAGGACTCATTCGCCTTCGAGTGTTTTTCGTTTTCGGTGTACTTCGTTTTTTCGGTATTCTCCGTGGACTTTTTTGCCTAAACCTTACACTAGTAGTCCTCGGGCTCTTCGGTCTTTGTTTTGGACTCTTTGGTTTTCCTCTTGGACTCTTCGGTCTTTGTTTTGGACTCTTTGGATTTCCTCTTGGACTCGTTGGTTTTCCTCTTGGACTCTTTGGTTTTCCTCTTGGACTCTTTGGAGTTTCTAAATTCTAATCCTAATTTTTATTCTCGTTTTAAAGCTCTTAACTCCAATTCTACTACTGTTGTCTCAGCTTCCTAGAAGCAATACCAATGGATTAAACTTTAATCTTAATAGACTTAGTCTTGGTGCATCGGCGGGGACTGTAACTAATTTACGTTCTGCGAGGACTGTAACTAATTTACGTTCTCGATTTTATATTACTTCCATAACTGCCTCTTCGCTTTCTAAGCATCTTTTTGGCCTTCTTTTATCTGTTTTTCTCCACAACTCAACGCCTCAGCCTTTCTTGCTCTCTAAGTAGAGAACGCCTCAATTTCTCACGTTATCAGTCTTACTCCTAGGTAAAATGCACATCATCTTACACTTACACACCATCGTCTTCTTACGCACCGTTTCCTTCGAAAATCAAAACCTTCTCTAATTCCTCAAGTCGTTGCTCTAAACTTCGCACACCCACATCCTTCTTGTTCCTCCTGGTACCAGGGCCAGGGCCAGGGCCGTCGCGTTTTTTTTTTTTATTTCTAATTCTGGTTCTCGTTCGAGGACTTAGAGACTTAGACTTAGACTTAGATTTACTCTATCTCTATGTAGTACTTATTTGTTTCCAATTAGTAGAAGATGAGCGTATTCATGATTTAGGCGATTTCACTCATCTTCATCGTGAAGCGTTAATAGAAATAGAGCCAGTTGAGCCTCATCTGGGTCATCTACATTTCGATTTCTTTCCACGGGGAGAACCACTACCATGGGGAGAACCCCTACCACCGGTAGAACCGCCACCACGAGTAGAAGTAGAACCAAAAGAAAAAGATTTCTTATGCTTAGCGGCCTTAGCCTTTCGTTTACTTCGGGGGCTACCTTCTTTCAAATTAGATTTTCTTCGGGGGCTCTTCATAGATGTTCCTCCTCGAGGGCTCTTCATGGATTTTCCTCCTCGAGGGCTCCGAGGATCTATTTCTATCTAAACCTAAAGATGATCACTTTTTTTTACCCTCGATTTTTTTCTAGTTTCACCACCTCAAGAAGCTGCAGGCTAGTACTAGTTACTACATCCCTAAACCTAAACCTAAACCTATTAATTACTTCTTTTCGAATTATTCTCGCCCTCTTGTGTATTTCGAATACTTTATAGATCGGCTACTTTTCAAGTGAAATGTCCGTTTGGACATTTGGACGGACTATGTTTGGATTAAAGGGTAAAATACCTAAGAAAATCGACTATTTTGGATTTTTAAAACTTTATGGAAAAAAAGTCATATTACTTACTTATTTTTTACAATATTGTTTTTTTCGTTTTTGATCCATTTTTACTTCTATTTATTAAATGAATTTGAAAATTTTGAACTAAACCAAACATAGTCCCCCCAAATGTCCAAACGGACATTTCACTTGAAAAGTAGCCGATCTATTATGATGAAGAGCGTATTGGCTTTGCACTTGACTCACCAGCTCCAGGAGTTGCAATCTTTGCACTCCGAGTTGCACTCGGAGAACCTCAGGGTTGGTGAACAAGGAGTTGAAGCTCAGGGTTTGTAGAACGAGTTGAAGGTGAGTGCCTTTGGAGTCTGGGGCTTATAGACCGCTTGCTCCTCGGACTCTGAGAGTGAGTCTCAGTGTGGTGCCTATACTCCATCAAAGATTCAGTCTATCAATAATCAATCAATTCTTCACCTTCACTCACTATCACCCTCGGCTTCTTGCTACTTAAAGGTCTCGATGACGGCGTGCGACTTCGCGACCTGTGTTGCTACCTCGACTAATAACGGGTCAAGTGGTCTCAGAGCTTTCAGGAAAATTCCTCACCGGGCGAACCGTTTGCAAGAGAACTCCTCGCGATTTCGGAGTCCGAATAGTCCGGTACCTCTGAACTTCACGTGTAGGATTAGGAACTTGAGGTGCAAGATTCTATATATGGTGGTTCAGAATGCGCCCAAGCATCCTTCTAGTTTCATGTAGATGTGGAATAATTTTTAGTTTATCTTTAATCCTCCTCCTAGTTTTATGTAGATGTGGACGTAGACACGTCGCTAGAATCAATTTCCGCATACAATCGTCCTCTTCTGCTTCTATACTTTGACTTTGAGCTCCTACAACTTGAATAAGAGGTAGACTAGCGGGCATGTGTACTTTTATATTTATGCTATTTATCATCCGAAAATGTTCTTGTTTACTTTTAGTTTTACTTCTATGCTCTTTATTACCTATAGCCATACCCTTTATCAGATACTGATCCCGGTTCCAAATCTAAATCCAAATCCAAATTGTTTCGCTCCAAGCGTCGCAATAAAAGCTCACCTTAGCTTTTAGATCTCTGTCTTCTTTATGTGTTTTATGATGTTTCAACATTCTACTTTCATTATTTTCATTACAACATCGACATTCTTCTTCTCATCGGGCTGGGACTCTTAGAGGAACCGCGTTTCCGATAGGGGATTCTTGTTGCATCTGTGTCCGTTCAGGCTCATGCTGTTCGGGGAATCTTCGAACGAGCGCGCTAACTAAAACTAACTTAGCTATTTTATGTTTTTTCTTAGCTATTTAAACTTAAATTATTAGTTTTTTTGAAAGTAGGCCGCAGCTGCAGTCGAATTCATTCTTATTCAAATTATCGTGCCCATATTGGAGAGGGAGAGGAACTCGATCTCGATCTCGATGCTGGAAAGGCATGGGGGGACAAAATCATGTTCAATTTCGAAATGGACAAAATTGCTCTGGTGAAGGTAACTACCTCTGCAAGCAATATGAAGGTAAATAGAAGGGAAAGTCCTCGTGAGATGAACAAAGAAACTAGAGACAAAAATGGTCGGTGAGAGAATGAGATCCCAACTCTAGCGTAGGCAGGAGTAAATGAGAAAGTTTTCGAATATACATATAGACTTACATTTTTCGACTTCATTTGAAATCTCATACAAAAATCATGTTTATCAATAGGAACCACCATTTTCTTAGTTACACTATACATGCTATTACACTTTTCATGCTTATTCTCAACCTAGGGAAACCAACCTGGAATAGTATTAGTATTTTCACTACCTCTGCCTAAATGTGAACTACATCAGTATATGCCAAGCTTGCTATATCAATCAAACATGAAGATCTCACCTTGCTATAGTATTAAATCTACTTGCTAAAGCTCACTACAGGAACATAGGACGAGAGAAGATGAACCTTACGGACGTAGGCTGAAAAGCATAGACCAAATGATCGAAAGAGACAAGGACAAGGATAACTACTTTGTATGAAATTGAAATAATAATTAAAGTGAACTAATAATTGAAATACCATACAACACAGAGGAAGAAAATCTACATCTACATTTATGTCTACAGCTACACCATGAACGAGAAAAAGCTACATAGGGATTTTTTAATTTTTATCTGCAAAATTTGTATAAGATTGAGATATCTCTTGTTATCAAGAAAAAGAAAATCGAAGTTCGAAAGAAAAGATTTCGTTTAACAACTTCCAATCACACTCAACTTCTCTACTTTTTTTATATTTATACGGATTTTCGTGCTCTTATATTAACCATTCAATAGTGGATTCTCAATCTCAATCTCAATCTCAATCTCAATCTTAGATTAGTTGGTTTATTCTCAATCTTCTGAAACTCAAATTTTCAATCTATCAAATTCTCAATCTATCATTCTCTTTCCCAAGCATTTGCAGAACACCGAGAGCGTACCGCAAATGACCCTTCACAGACCAATGTTCATTTCCACCCCAATACTACGGATCACCCGCCTAAATATCCTCATCGAAACCCTCAGTGTCACGTCCTCGAATGAGAAATCTAGCTTTTACTTGCGATAGAAACTCCTCGCTTCTAGACTTCTAATTCTACTAGGTGGACTTTGTTTCTATTTTTGACTAATTCTTTAGGTAGCTTGATTCTGTTTTCGAGATTGCTTTTTCGACCACATCTTCGATAAATTTCAATCCGCGCTTGTGCACCTCAAAGTAAAGTTTATTCATAAACTCTGCATAGGATTTTTGTCCCTTCTAATCGCCACAACACGAAGGTGACTTCTCATCCTAGTGCATCAAGATAAATTTCTTATGCGAATTTGCCTATGTAAACACATTATTCACATCATTCCCTTTCCCCTTCTTCTCATCCCACTTTTCTGCTAACTCGTCCGCAAAGAAATCCAGCTAATCCTATCGGATTTCTTTCTAATTCTAATTCTAATGCTTATTCTAATGATATACCTCGCCTCATAGTCATAGACATAGACCACAAATCCTTTTCAAAAATACGCATTAGGTGAACAAACCGAATTCATCCACGAACTCCTACTTTTACTTGCCATTCTTATCCTTAAACAGCATCTCCGAATCATTGCCGCCCAGCATACAGATAATTAGATCAACGTCGGGCAAAGACCCGCAATTCTAAGACTACTTATAGGCCGCCTCTGTCTCGCTTTGAGCCTCCTCAGTCTCCTAGTAGCCCATACATCGCCGGAAATACATGTTTTGCATGTTTCCATCCTTCAATTCTCATCGCTGGGACCAGCGCGCAGTTGTAGTGGGCTAGTTGAAAACTCATCCGATACCAGATCAAGCAATCAAATGCAGATCGTGATCCAGCTCCTCCTAAACAACTCGACACCAACTAAGGCTCGTGTTGGAAATATGTCACATTTTCGCCATGTCTGTTCGCTAAAATGTTCTTGGCTGGACAGTCTTCTCCTCCATCCTATGAAAACAGTTTTTCAGAATGGGTAGATTTTCAACCGCATAAATCACTTATTTCAGATCTCCTTATTTACTACTTTTATTTTCGCATAAATCAGCGCATAAATCACTTATTTACTACTTTTATTTTCCATTTCAAGACTTTCTAGAAGAATTGGATGTTATAATAGAGCTATCTTGCATTACTCTGAGCTTGATGTCTGCTTCTATATACTTTTGGGGATGCTCGCCGTTGAAGAGTTTGTACTCCAGTTCCTAAATATTTTATGCTTTGTCTCTGGTGATGGCCGACGTATCACGTCTCTGGTGATGGCCGACGTATCATGTTGAGGTCAATTAGCGCCTGCCACGCTAAACCTACTCCACCGTCTCTTCAGCCATTTTCTTGTCTTTCAGTTAAGTTGAGGACTCCTCAGGCTTGAAAAACATGTTTCCGTAGGCAGCAGAGTCGGAATCGCCAATAACTTCTAGAATTTTTCTCGGCCCTAAAAATGGGTTTCGGAACAGAGTTACATCGACCTCATCTGTGAGGTCGCGTCCACACTTAACACCGCACTCCTGCAGCAACTTTGTATCAACACCTCACTCTTCCAGCAACTTTGGATCGGGAACGCCTACCACAACTTCGATACCAAATAACCTCACTGGAAACGCCACCCCGGCCTCGTTGCTGACTCTCACCAGCGGCTCATTTCGCTTGGTAAACTTCAAATTAACCAGCTTCACATCATCCCAAACAAGATCTTTCTTAACTCACAAGTATCGTTTCGGCGGCTGTGCCTCTCCCTTCATGAAAGGAGGTCTTGCTAACTTCGTCTAACCATTCGCATTCGACTCATTTGAACCGTACTAACCACATGAGTCTTTGGTGTACTAGCAGTCCAGACAGCCAATAAATTCGCCGTTTTCTTCAACTTCGAATAAGCTGTTGCCTTAATCCATAACCAGGTAGATTTCCATAGACGAGGCGAGGCTCCTCAGCTTATCAGATTGCCGCCTTTTCTCGTCTCAACTAATGCCTTCTCAACTAATGCCTTCTCAACTAATGCCTTCTCAACTAATGCCTTCTCACGTCTCTAGCTCCTCAATTACGGAGGTATAAGGTCCTGATAAACACAGCTGCACGACAAACTCAAAGGATGTTTGGGCCCAATCGAACTAAACGAAACTGTTCTACAAACCACCGTTTGCCGACGTCTTATTCAATCCATCAGAGTCTTATTCTTATTGCATGTTTTACCATCTGAGCAATTCATTTCGATACGGAGTATGGTATCAGAGCTCGAATCCAAGTATCAGGTCTAAAATTTTACATTCTGAGCGAACGTCAACAAAGTAAGGAGGATGTATGAACCGCAATAGAAAGTAAGTAATCGTAATCATAAAGATGAAATTATGATGAAAGATGAAAGATGAAAGATTAAGATTAAGATTAAGATATTCATTTTGCTGTTGAAAAAAAAAATTAAAGCTAAAGGGTAAATTTCATTGTCATTGTTATCAAAAATAGATCAAAAACCGAAATACCATATAGGGAGTACCTATCGATGACGTCAGTTGTAGACCCCCTTTTTTCGAAAAATTTATTTTTACTTAAGAAATAGAAGTAGAAATTGATCAAAAACAAAAATGACGACAAAAATTACTTTTAGAAGAAATAAGTAAAAAAACGACTTTTTCCCTTATAAAATCGTCAAAATCCCATATTGAGAAATTCATTAGCTATTTCCCCTTATAATTATAAAAACAAATTTTTATATTAAGATTGAAAAAAAATTTAAAAAACAAATATTTACTAAAAAAGGGGTCTACAACTGATGTCATCGACCAGTACCTTTACCGACCATTTATTCGTATTCAATCATGCTGCACATCCGGATCCCCACGTTTCTTTACCGGAAACCAAAATATGGTTTTATTTTATTTTTATGGGTCCACCTCCTGATCAACGTTCTTTTACTTCTTATTTGTATTAATACCCGACATTTTTTTTGATAATGTTCCGTTATAGATTTTTCTTTCTTGTTTTTCACCTATTTGATCGCCCAAATATACTTTCAAACTCAACATCCAAAACTAAAGGTTTCTATTACTCCTTCACCTACAGTTGTACTACATACAAATACGATCTTGTTCAAACACAAATTGCTCCCACCCTGTCCCACTTCTACTTATATACATAAGATTACGATGATGAAAGCTGTAGCTGTAGCTGTTGATCGTAAAAAAATAATAAAAACCAACTGAAAGAAGATGAAGAATTGCAGATCGTAATTGCAGCTCGTACACCATAATTAATAGTAAACTCATACCTCATAGCCGTAGTTGATTCTCTTTCCAATCTCTGAAAAACATCAAGTGCAATATAATTGCTCGTCTACGAAATGAATAAGAATATAATTATAATTACTCGTCTACGAAATGAGAACTATTTCTATTTCTATTTGTATTTCACTCTTCATGGCTTATTTGTCTACGAAAGAAAGTAATTGCCCGATTTATATTTTGATTTTAGTCATAGTGCACGAAATCGAAATAAGATCCTAAACTTAAGCGAATTAATATCAGTATTACTTAGAGAATTCTACACTGTCTGTAGCTTCTTGTTGAAATATTCAAAGTTAAACTAGGTTTACTTAACTCGAATTTATGCAGAACAGAAATTCAGAACAGGAAGATAATAAAGGAGAGGACAAAACACTAAAAAGGTTCTGAATTTATGGTCAGCACAAATTCAATCGATTGGTCTTACAAAAACTTAAAAAACAAAAAATAAGTAGCAATTAGTTACAGTTATATTAGAAGATGTAGTTCTAGTATAGAAATGTAGTTTTTGTTACAGTTATAGTTACAGATATAGTAGTTTAAGTAAATGTAAAAAGAACTCGTTGATACTCATAATAAAATTTAGATTGATAATGCTAGTGAAATTTTAAATGGTAAAAATGTTGTCTGGATGAAGAGAGCAAAGCAGGTTTATTCAAGCTTCGGATTTTATGATTTCCAAGTTTATTCAAGCTTCGGATTTAAAAAGCTAAGTACGCTGACGTTTTAAAGTTAGATATAGATATTCGTATTCAACAAATAGTAACCAATATTAAATAAGGAGACATGACCTTGAATGTAATCGATATTGTAATTCTTATTCTCGCTTATAGTAATAGTTGATGTGATACTCTAATCCAAATTAAATTTCATTATGTTTCTAAGAACAAAATCCCAAATGCCTTTTAAATATCTTCAATGAATTGTTAAAAGTAAAAGGAGAACGAGAAGAGCATGTGAAAAAATAATATTTTAACTGGTTTTATATTTTAACGATTAATGTTTATTAAAGGGAAAGTCAAGATGGTCGCACCAAAAGCAGGGTACTGCAAATGCAAATGCAAATGGAAGATGAAAGTAAAACCTAGGTAAAATAAAACTATGGGATAAACATAAATCAATGGAATTGTATACTTCTACGATTTATTAGAGAATTAACTAAAACTAGAAATATGTGTAAGTGGAGAAAGATAATAGGGTGTGCTGTCTGATTTCCCCTAACTTCCTAGATACTCCTAGGTTAATAATAAACAAACAGTCTCAGAGTTTTACTTGACTATGTACAACCATAGCGCATCAAATACGGTACATTTTATGTATATACTATTACTATGATAGGTATCCTTGAGAATGAGATCCAATCATTGTTAGTCGACGAGTATACTCGACTAAAATAAACGTATACTCAACATCAACTTATTTCAATATTACTAAGCCTTCTTACATCGTAATTTTAATTGTGAATTTCAACATCTACTTTTAAGAAATATGTACTATAAATTTCATAAATTAACTCATCACTCCTGCTCGAACTGGCCATGGGAGTCATGAAGCGCCAATTTCAAATAGCGTTCGAACTCGTTTTTGTTTGGATAATCCGGTAGAAATAAAGTGTTAGCACAGGCTCGCGACCGTGGCAGCATCCTGCCCGGCTGTTCCGGGAGAATCTTCAAGTTTAGAGCCTGCAATCCCCCCGTTGGTAACCTACCACAACTCGTACAGAATTCCAAGAAGGCGCGCCGCGAATCTTGATCGAACTCCAGCAAAATCTCAATCAGCCACCTATAAGATGTTGTCATAGAATTATAAATAGAAGAATGTAGCAATAGCAATTTCAAATTATACAAAACTACCAAGGAGAAGATGAAAAAGAAAAAGTCTCTTAAAAATTGTAAAATAGTAAAAGTGAAAGTAAAAAGAGTAAGTAGTAAAAATTGAACTAGCAGATAAAAATACATACCTTCTCATCCTGAAATCTTCATCTCCCGCATCGCCACCCATAGTTCTGCCCCCTCTCTAGACTGGAGTTGGACTCCCCAACGGATGGTCGTACCCGCTCAACATCTGATCGACGATAATCGGACTCGCCACCTCCATTATGTTTCCCTCGCTGTCAATGTCAGAAAGAGTCCTATTCCCCTGGGAGCCGTTGTACTCAGAATCGTTCGACATCAGGTTGAAGAGCTGATCCGGCTTCTAATCTTCATTCAAAATTTTCAAATTCTCGCTATTTAACCGTTCGATCTTAGAGTTTTTCCGTTCCCCCTCTTTTTATATTTGATCTTAGAGATTTCCTATTTTTCCATTCTGATTCTCCCCTTTTTCCCCTTTCTCCGGCTTTTATCTAGGCGTCTCGGGCTACTTATCCAAATCTACCTCAATCTCCAAAGCACCACCACTCTCCCTGCCTCGCCACTTCTTCTTACCCCCCTCGCCCTCAGTCGACGACTAACTCGAGCTTTCTTTCTTACCCTCAAAACTCGAGCTTTCTTTCTAACCCTCACAAGTCGAGGTTTCTTTCTAACCCCCCTCCTAGCGGTCACTCATTGTACCTTAACCCTCGACATCACTTTTACTCACCGTGTTTTCTTGCTCCAAGTCCATGTTCAGCCGCTTCTGAACTTCTTTCTAGGTCTACTTTATTGGCGAACTCGGATCAACAAGCGTTCTTTTCTCTAATTCAACTTACTCGTCCCAGCCGAAGAAATTTATATAATTGTAGAGATCCTCCTTAGTCCACTCGATCTCGATGTCCCCGCAAATCATTGTCCGTAATTCCTTCGTAGTAAAGAAGTTCAACCAGGTCAAGATGTTAGGGTCGGTCTAGCCCAACCCCTGGTAGATCCCCTTCCGCACCTCCTGATAAATCATTGAAGAACTTTAACTGCTGCTTGTGCAGGTGTCCTAATTTGGGTTCTAACTGATTTCCTCGACATATCTAGCTCCGTTTACTTTCCAAATCTAGTTCCGTTTACTTTCCAAATCGGAACTGCTTCGGCTCGGACCTGCCACCCATTTTTCAAAAATCAACTGTTAAAAGAGAAATAAGTTTTCACTATCCAATTACACATGCTACCCGCCCGGGATCAGTTCCTAACCGTGAGTCCCGTACATCG
>Ga0099798_10172_pt1 | contig 20952 bp, 9 predicted proteins | sample Uncmet_Sort29A_1_FD_89870 | JGI IMG/M metagenome (GOLD analysis project Ga0099798, IMG submission 89870) | Marine eukaryotic communities from CALCOFI LINE 67, Pacific Ocean - CN13ID_Sort29A_1 | ecosystem: Environmental > Aquatic > Marine > Oceanic | place: Pacific Ocean: Monterey Bay | collected...
TTGATCTCATCTCTCTGCTAATTCTCTAAGAGAAGTTAGAACTTAGAAGTCAATTCATTCTTAAGCTAATAATATTCAAATAATTCAGAGTGAGTTACAGTTACTACTAGTACCACATCTTCTAAGAAGAAAATGAATTTGGATTCTTCTAAGAAAAAACTGGATCTTGATCTTCATCTTCCAAATCTTTTAAAAAGACAAGAGGAAGATGAAGTACTCTACATAACTCTTGTGAACTCATTTCAGAGTCATATTCATACCTTGAAAACCTTAATCCTAGCCTTATGAATTTAGCCTTATAAATTTTACCGTAGAAATGTCTAGAGAAAAAGTTTTAGTTTAGAGGAATGCTGTTGTTTTTAAACTAGGTTGATCGAAAAGACGAGCAGTTATTTGGTGAGAATACTAATACTATAAGAAAACGAAAAGAAGAGCAGTTACTGTTCCCTACTAGTACTAATCGAACAGAAGGAGATAGAGATACTGCTGATACTACTAATACTACTGTCAGTGTTACTAACACTACTAATACTATTCCAATAGATGTATTAGCTTGTACTTTCTATTTGATTTTGTTTTAGTGTATTAAATCCTCAGTTTTTAGAATCTCCTGGAGAGCCTATAAAAAGAGAATATATACAAGCAAAAAACAGCTTCCGGAGCATATATTTCGAGACCCTCCAGCTAAAAGAACGGGATGTTAAAACATTAATTGTTGTAGCCTCTGTTAAACTTAAAAAGTTTCTGGAGTGCTTCATGGAGGAGGGTCTCCGTCTCGAAATATATGGATTTCGTAGTCTAGGTCTTCTTCGCTACTAGTCGTCTAAAAAGCAGTCTAAGACTAAGTCAAGGTTGTTGTGAACAATGAATTACATTTGTAACTTTAACTTACTTAAGGTACAAAGATAGAATCATCTTCTTCTCCTAATTCCATTTGTTAAGGTACAAAGATAGAACCATCTTCTTCTCCTAATCAACGTGAACAATTACATTTTTCGAGTATCTGCTTATATTCTAGAGTCTTCTTCTGGAAGGACAGCGGCGTTTGAAACCTAGTTTGGTCATAAATAAAGCGTTCTAAAAATAGGGTCTACAATATAGATTTCAAACAACCATTAACCCCTCTAAGAGAACACTCTACACAGAAAACGTTCCAGAAACTGTAACAAAGGTTACAATAGATTAATATACTTATTCTATTGTAACCCCTGTTTTTGAAGTGCTTCATGATCGGACTCGAAATATATGAATTTCGAGCGGCGCTAGCCTTCTAAAAGGCGCTCACAGAACACGCTTCCAGAAAACGTTACAGAAACAAAGGTTACAATAGAATAAATATACCCAGTTATACGAAATACTTTTTCAAGACGTCCTGTTGGTGATGATGATATACTATTAGATGTGAAGTACTTCTTACTATTAACTGACACTTTAGGGCCTAAAACCTTGATTCTGAGGTCTTCAAATTCCATAAGGATTTTATAAGGAAAAGTCGCACTCTCATGCACTTTTTTCAATAATTATGTATTTTTATGATGGCAAAATGCCAATAGGTGTCATAAAGTGCAGGTGTGCCCTCTTAAAATTGATAGCAATTTGGGTGTTATTTTGGAACTATTTTGTGAGTCTTTCCCACTGAGTATACGATTTTTATGGTAAAAAAAGTAAAAAAAAATTGCAAAAAAAAATTTTTTTTAGATGTGGCTACACTTCAAAATGACCATCGAAAAAAATCTAGGCGTGGACTGGATATTTTGACTTTCTAGTAGGCTCGAGTGCAATCGTATGTGTTTAAATAATTTATTGGCCTTTTTACACGGTTGGTTTCTGAGATTTTGACGTTTTCGCGTGGCCACTCGAGACATTTTGCACCTGTGACCACAAACTTTCTTGTGGTTTTCAATCAAATTTCTAAGCGTGTTTTCTAAAAATACAATTTATTTTTTGGCTTCCTTTTTTTCTATTTCTTTATCTACGACTTGATACACAGTAAAGTTTTTAATAGGATTTAGTACACTACACTTACAAGTTACGTGGCAGTAATTTGATATTATCATGACTTTAAGGTATTGTGGTATATGTCATTCTGATTTATCTTATTGTGCTAACTGCTTAGTCTTAGAAATATTTTCGGTTTATAATAATATTGAGAATCCTGCAATATATCAAAAAAATACATTTGCGGGTACATAATTAGAGAGTTTGAGCCTTTTATAACACTATGTTTTAAAAGACACAACAGGTCGACTAAACTCTCAGATCTTTATAGACTATCAAAACTAAACTACAAAGTCTCTCTTCTTCTTTTTATGCACAGCTTATACAAAGTTTATACAAAGTTTAATATAATTCAGGTAGAAGTAGTACCAAAGCAATTTCCCCAGCGAATCGAAAACCAGCATTAGTTCCAACTGTGTATCCAATTATTCCTGGTCATGAGATTAGTATATGAATAAAACCCTTTAAAACACTATGTTTTATTCATATAAATTGACTCAAATTCGATAATTATGTACCCGCAAGGTAGTATAGAGAAAAAGTTTAGGGTTCTGTTGTTTGTAAAATTAGGTGGTATTGTAACACAAATTGGAAAAAATGTCAGTACTTAATAATTCGAATCTAAATTAGTGTATTAACATCCCGTTTTTTGAGCTCTACGGAGGGTCTCGAAATAAGCTTATAAAAAGAGCATATATACCATCGAAAAACAGCTTCCGGAGCATATATTTCGAGACCCTCCGTAGAGCTCAAAAAACGGGAGGTTAATACATCAATAATATAACATACTAAGTAACAACTTGTAAATACTATTAATATTATTACAAACTAGAATTTAACTGGGCTTAGACTATTGTACTACTCAGACCCAGAGTCTCAGAGTACATATAATATAACATACTAAGTAACAACTTGTAAATACTATTAATATTATTACAAACTAGAATTTAACTGGGCTTAGACTATTGGTTGTCGATTTTGAGATTTTCAGATCCTCTGTAATTATCTGCGTAGACCTATGATCCGAAAGGTTCAGATTCTGATTGCTGTTTTTGTACTATAAAAGTAGCTGATTAGAATATTGTAATCTTCTTGGAGTGTAAATTTTAGAGGTTCTTTGTCCATTGTCAAAGACCAAAGCAAAACCTAGTTAAATACTCAATACTAACTAAACTAGTACTAATTTACCCATCTAAACATGCCTTCTTCAAAGAAAGGCAATAAGAAGAGTAACTGGCTTTAGATTATTAAGTGACATTTTAGAGCCTAAAACCTTGATTTTGAGGTCTTAAATTTCTATAAGGATTTTATAAGGAAAAACCGAACACTCTCATGCACTTTTTTCAATAATTATGTACCCGCAAGAAGCGAGATCTAAAATATTGAAAATTTCTAAAATGTCACATTATACTTTAGATTCAGTGACAGAGTAGTAGTACCTAAGCAAAACCCAGATAAAGAGAATAAAGAGCAGCAAGAACAACAATTAGGTTTTGATTCTAGTCCCAATGAACAAGGTGATGCTCGTATTAACTGGATGTAGACTATTAAGTGATATTTTTAAGCCTGAGGAGGTCTTAAAATTCCATAAGGATTTTATAAGAAAAAGTCGCATTCTCATGCAGTTTTTTCAACAATTATGTATCCCCAAGAAGCGAGATCTAAAATCTTGAGATTTTCTAAAATGTCACATTATATATTGTAGACTATATATTATTGTTGGTTCCTTATTATTTCATGGAACTCAATTTTGGTTGGGCACTATTAATATTAGCTTAAAATTAAAATATTTCATTCTGCATTGTCGTAGAATGAATGATTAAATTTAAATCAATTTAGTAATAGTACGGAAAGTCTAAGGAATCTATTACCTGTTTTTGTAACTTCAGATACCAATGGTGTATACTCAGTTAATGTAAGAAGTTCGGAATCGTCTTCTGGTGTAACTGGGCGTTGCTTTGGTTTGACATTTTTACATTTTCCTCCAAATCCCGGATCCTTAAATCTATCAAAAAAATGATGGTTTTCATTGCTAAAAAGCTACTTTTAGACAGCGAAATCACAAGTTTAGAGTTTATCATTTTCAAGGACCAATGCAATGCCCAGGTAAGAGGCTCTGAATCTTCTGGTGATAGAAGTAGTGGCAGTAATGTAAATGTGAATGTGAATGTTAACTGTCTAATAACTCATTTTGAAAATCTGATTTGGACACGTGTTTTTATGTAAAAGTTTACGTGTAGATTGGCCCAAAATAGTCTGAATTTGGTCAACTCGAATTGCGAGAAATTTAAGAAGAATTTTTTTTTTGTTACCTGAATTCCTCAATTATTACTAATTATTAGTCTAATAATTCCTAATTATTCGTATCTTAGAGACTGCGCGAGTGTTTTTTGTGTTAATGTATATGATGACTCTATATTCCAAAGTGTCCTCCTGTGACATTTCCTATTAGATAACATTTCTCTTTTTCCAGAAGGCTAAGAGTAATCTCGTTTTTAAAAAAGAGAATTAGACTATAGAAATTCAATTTCATAGGGAAACTCTCAAGCGTGACTCTGAGACCAAAGCCATATACACAGTTAATATAGAAGAAGAAGATGAGTTATTCCTTAATCCAGCTGTGAAACAGCCTTTAAAAAAGAAGAAAGGTGAGGAAGGTGAACCTCGTAAACGAACGACAAATAATAACTTTGTATTGAATGCGGCCGTTTGAATTTAAAACACATTTTTTTATTCATTCAAATTCAATTTGACTCAAATTCGCTAATTCTGTACAACCTGCAAGGATGTTCAGAGAAAAAGTTTTGGGTCTACGTACTACTAGACATATAAGGATATTAACATTATTAATTTAATGTGATCAATTATTCCAAGAGAAATTAAAAGTTAGGAAAAGTGGTTGTTGTTGTTTGGGAATTAACATCAATTACTGTATTGTAACCCTTGTTTCTGAAGTCTTCTAGAAACGTGTTCTGTGAGCACTTTTCAGAAGGCTAGCGACGCTCGAAATCCATATATTTCGAGTCCGGACATGAAGCACTTCAGAAATAGGGGTTACAACAGAATAAATCAAATTAATATTGAAATAAACCAATTAAAAATTAACATCAAATTAATATTGAAATAAACCAATTAAAAATTAAAATTAAATTAGGTTGAAGAAGATGATGATGATGGTTATGGTACGTTTACAAATATCTGGATGTTGCTTTGATTCCGGGTTTTCAGAACTATTCGACAAATTGCGGGTCCTTAGCAAAATTTTCACGCTTTACCCATGTAAAACAGCACGTTAGCATACAGAATTATAAGAATACTAATATTTAGGGATTCAGAGACCAAAGCAACGCTCAGATACCAAAGGAAGAGCTGGATTTGGTGATACTGGTATTTATTATTAAGTGACATTTTAGAGTAAAATCCTTCAAATCGTAAAGTCAAAATCAACGCATTAGATTACGTGTAAAACCACATTCTGGTGCGATTTTTAGCTATGGTGATAAGGGGGGTCATTCTAAGGGACTGAAATTCCTAAAGTGTCACATTATAGTATTTATTATTACTAAAAACTATTATTGACCATTTGTTGTGTAGTCTGAGCTAAAATTTTGAAATCCATTAAGGATTTCAATTTTGAAACTGTGAAAAAAAAGATTGATTTTCAAGTTCTAATATTTTAGGTAATTATAATGATAATGGTTCCGACAGAATTGGAAAAGCTGGTAAGAAAGGAAAGAAACAAGTGGTATTTAAATTTTAAGATAACTTAAAATCTCATATCCAATTTTGACAACAAACATCTATTTAATTCTTCATAAGATCTGGCATTTTTTGGCTGTTTATTGGCTGTTTTCATCATCCGGTATTTGAGAAGAAAAGTTTAGGGTTCTGTTTTTTAAATGTGGTATCTTAACTTTATTATTCTACTTGACTTTAATATAATAGTTTTCTTTAATTTAGTCTTTCTTGATTTAAATGATAATAGTAGTGAGTCTATAGATGATGCGCATCTATGTTATAGCATTGATTGCCGATAATATTACTAAACTAATAAAGGCATGGCGTCACTTATATGACGGTTGCAAAACAACATAAATTATCAGAAAATTTTTCGTATTAAAGTAGCATTATGATACGTTCTGTGTTAAAGTAGTATTATTATACGTGATGTATATTTTTTTACTATAAGGTAGCACCAGGTGAAGGGGCTGGTGAATACGTACTTAACCCTACTACTTTACTTTCCTTTACTTTAAGGCAAATAGGCTAATGTACGATATTTAAGTTTATAGATGATGCATATTATATATTTTCAAGTACCAGAACTAAGCTAATAGAGGTCGAAAAGGCATTAGTTACTACATAGTTTAGATTGGCAGTATATCAAAGGTGCTATGTATTTTTTACTTTAAGGGCGATGGTGGAGAGGATGATTGGTACGGCGGAGAAGGAGAAGTACTTTACCCTACTACTCAACTTTGCTTTGTTTATTTCATTACCAGCCATTGCACTACAGCCAGCAACACTAGTGAGGGATGCTTGTAGTGCGCTTTGCAGGAAAAATTTTAGGCTCTCTCTTCTGCTAGCAATGCGAATAGCTTGTATGGTGCGGTGAACTAATAATTAGCTTCGCAGGAGAAATAATTATATTTTTCTATAATACTATAATAGTTGTGTGCGTATTATTATATTGATTTAGTCCCTATAGCATAAGCTAAACTAAAACTCTATCCTATAACATTGGCTTAAAAAGTCTCCTCATAAAAAGCTAAAGCTGCACTAGATGGTGTCAACGCACCATATGTTTAACATCAATTCTATTATTTGTTTTAAGGCGAATGCAGGAGAAGATGCTCAATGGTACTACTACTTGCATTTTTTTTTTTTTTTCAATTATAGGATTAATCTTCACACATGTTCATAAATTGGAGACAGATAGGATTAGCAGTGGTAGTATTGGTAAGATATATTGATATTATTCCCTCACTCAATATTAGATATTTTTATTCAAGATATTGTTATAGCTACTATCCATTATTTTATGGCTATGGATGTCTTCTTATAAGTCTTAGTGTCGAGCCTCAGAGTGTTTTTTTTGTTTCTTACCCTGATACTATACTTTCTTATTTCCTCTAAAAGGGAATATAAATATGAAGATTTGGCGAATAATGAAATTGAAGACATTGATTATACAGGTGCTAAAGAAGCTGAGCGCGAAAAAGATTCAAACGAGGGCAACAACAACTGGACGATTGGTGTTGTACTAGTACTCGTTGCTTGTGCGGTTGTTACAGTTGTTGTAATCATGCGTAAGAAAGATACGGACTCGAGCAAAGATAGGAATCCTGAACGGGAGGGCCCAGATGGGGGGCCAGGTAATGATGCAGAAGGTGCAAACTTAGATGCTGTATTTACTGCTACGGATTTTGACAGCTTTAAGAATGCACTAAACAAATATTGTGATGCAGAAAAGCTTAAAGATAAAAAAGAGGTTGTACTCTTCATTTGATTAAAGTTTCACTCTTTCACACATTCTTTTTTTGTCTCGTTGAGTGACTTTTTAGAAAGGGGCTCACCGTAGTACTATTAATAAAGCTAGACACTTCCTAATACAATAGTGAGTCGCTCATATCTTTCGTAGATGTTTCAGTAAGTAGTTGCTACAGTACTGCTTTTACAAACTTTTTAGTCGGAAAATACTCTTCGTTTTAAGTTATCTCCATCGGTAAAAGCAAAGCTGCAACCATTAGCTAAAAACTGGGCAGACAAAGCGAATCCGAAAAGAAAGCTGAAGGACGAGTTCTTCGAGGGTCTTACGGCTGATCCTCCAGACAAAGCAATAAAAATCTGTGGTGATGGTCTTCAATCTAAAATGTCCGACTGGGGAAACTTTAGTACAGAAGATGCGTCAGCTGGAGGTCTAAGGGAGCAACCAGAAGCTAGTCCTAGTGGTCAACCTAGTGGTCAAGCAAATGAAGTTTCAGCAGCAGACGCAAAAACAGCTTGTATATCTGAGTTGGGAAAAGCAGTACATAAATTTGAAATGAAGTAAATGAGTCCTTAGTAGTAGCTCTGTCTCTCCAGAGAAATATCAATTATAGTTATTATTATTCAGTTTGATTGAAATTTTAAAAAGAAATTCTAGTGATCTATTTGCTACGTTTTTTCCATTGTTATAATAAATACTAACACTCTCTCAGAAAACAAAGGATGCACTGGCTACAGCGCTGCAGAAGGGTGATACATTTGCTTTACAGGGAGAACTTAACTACAAACGAGCTAAACATCGTCATGGTATATTGAAGACGTACCCAGATTATCTTACAATAGATACTGATGCAAAGGCCGATGGTATAAAAGATAAAATAAAACAACTAGTTGTGAATGAGGAAGTCGCAGCCTTCAAATTTGATACTTGTAACAATGCGAAAGCCACTTCGAAAGGTAATCCGGAAGATCCATTAAAGGATAAGATAAGTGAGTTAGAGGCTCTAGATGATACGCCATTAAGTTCAAGATTTCTGCTGTACTCCTGCTTGATCATGAACTTTCTAAATGCTTCATAGAATGCATAGCATCGGAGGTTCTCTAAAAATAAGTGGGCTGAAGCATTAGGATTATAATATATATTATATATCATGCTACTTACTAGATGGCTGTGGCGTACCAATATTCCTTCTATTGGTCTAGTGAAACAGGTGGTGGGAACACCCTTGGTTAGTACAGATGGATGAATGCCTTATTTACGCTCTGTCTGTATGGGGAGTAGTAGTTTACGTCATACAATACTAAAACTACATATGGAAAAATCCATATGAATACCAAAGCTTCAACTATGAGATTTAGGACTGCATTTCAATTCGATTTCTCTGTTTTATGTCTAAAGGTATGCTGATGATGGGTCTACAAAATTTTCGCAACTGAAGGAGAAAGTGGCTGCTCTCGAGCAGCTGGTTAGCTCTGGTTCTACTGATGCACCGAAGATAGCACAGCTTGTAAGCGAGATAAAGATTCTAGTAGCAGCTCTTAAAAAGCTTGGATTTACGTTAGGTGATGGTTCCACACTCAAGAAGGCAGAAGAGCTTGTAAAGAGGCATGAAGGAACATCAGGTCCCTTTCAATAAAATGAATAAAATCTAGATCTCCTCTTCATGGAGAATAAATCTCTAAAATTAATAGAAATCTGTAGTGTAATGTTTTATAGTAGTAGCAGTAGTAAGCTGTAGCCAGAACTTTAAATTTAATAATATAATCACTGAAAAATAGAGTAGTTGGAATTAATGAAAAATTAGAAGGGTTTTAAGTTAAAGCTAATCTATCTACTTAGTACTAAGTAGTCAAATAATGATTATCAAATCGCATACTATTACTAGCTATGATACGATAAGTAGTATTGCTAATTTTTTTAAATAATGATCCTTTCGGTCGCTTCGTAGGTCCAGGGCCAGACCCAAGCGAGACGTGTAAAGCCTATGCAAAGAAAATGGGAGACGTACTTCTTAGAATCAAATTTATGTAACCTAGTAGTAGCAGTAAAACTACTACTAGCTTCTAGTTAGATCGATTCTAGACTAAATGCGATATCATAATCATTAGACATTGATTGCTAGTTGGTTGATTGTGACTTCCTCTCAGAATCGGATGATTGTCTGCAATAATGATTGTCATTTTTGATTATCAAATGATTTGACTTACTACTTGTTTTCTCACTTAGATTATGACGGATGCTGAGAACGAATATAAGAAAGCGTTTGTCAACATAGCGACTGCTGCGGATTATAAGGGTTTGAAGGAGAAATACGATACTGCCAATAGTAATCTTAATGCTAAAGGTGAAGCCAAACTGAAGGACCATAAGGATTTAAAGGACAAGTTAGATAATGCCATGTTTGACATAGGACAGCATGTGCTAGTTAAGATAAAGACAGATATTAATGAATCAAACGATAACGCAGACAGTCTGGGAAAAAAAATTAAAGAAAAGAAGGTACTTAATTAAACGACCGTCGGGGAGTAGTACAAATAATAACTAATAACACTGTTTGTATATGACTAGTAATAACAGTATATAAATATAGCAGTTAGTGTTCGATGGATCAATATTATGTGAGCTTTTTGTCAAGAGGAGCAAATTGTTTCCTTTGCTTTGGACGGTGGGTCTAGAATGTAATTGTTTAATTGATAGGTAAGTGGCAATCTTTCAGAACCTATAAATAATGCCTTGACTGCATTGACAGCTGATATAGCAACACTAGAATCAGAGGCGTATAAGAAACTTAAAGAGAAGACTGATAATATTAAGCTGAGTGCAGTAATAGGAAAGTACAGTAGTCTTAAAGGTTTGCTTACAACCGGTGCAGCACCTAATCCTCCAGCTGATTGGCCAACATACAAGCAACAGGTGGAAAAGTACAAAGAATATTTTATAGATACTGTTTTTGGTGCTATGAATAAGTTTCCTTCTGACGGCCAGCCGACATATTCATTCACCGCTTTTGATAGTGAGCTTCAGAAAGCCGTGAAAGTTGTAACTGACGTGTACTAATGTTAATAAAATTTAATGTCTTCTTAGTTTAAATTTCTTCTTCTTTGCATAGAGATGGGCTTCAGTAGATGATTGGATTCCTGGAAAAAATATAGTATTTGTGTAGTTATCATTATTACATTCAAACCTAATTTATTCGTAGTAATATTTACGGCTTGATATCTAAGCGAGATTGTCATAGTGTATGTTTTTTTAGTATAGAATTTTAGCCTCTGACATGTGTACTATTTCAATAATATTCACTCTTTTAGGACTGCCGCTCCTGCAGGAGAGACGGAATTAAATAACATAAAGACGGATGTGCGAGCAAAGTTGAAGGCTGCGTTTAAAGTTTTAGGACCTTTAATGAAAGACGCCTTGGCAAAAGCAATGGCGAAATTTCCTGTTTCTGATACCTCTGCAGAAGCAGATGCTATCAGAGCGATGCTTTCTCCGTTAATAGACAAGCTCAAGGATGCTAGCCAGATAGATATAGTTGCGGATACTGAATCCCAAAAAGAAGTGGCGACTAAGTTCTTTGAAGAGTATGTAAATGCACTTAAGCACGCTGAGGCTGCTCCTGCTGCTTCTGTGGATCCTGCGCTGGTGCTTAAAACTAAAGCAACAGAAAGTAAGTGTGGACCAGCTTTAGCCACATCTAAAACAGGAGGCGAGCTAATAGTTGTCATCAAGGATATTGATTCAACACTCAAGAATCATTATTCATCAAAGGCCTTAGAAGAATATAAAGATTTAGCGAAATGTAGAACTCAGCTTGCCCTTAAGTTAGTTGACGGTACGTTAGTTGATGCTACAGCTACTACATCTACTGTTGATCCTGCTAAAGCCAAAGATGCAGTGAAGGCAATGACGTTACTGTTAAAGGTGAGATCGCCAATTAACCTCTACTTTAATCAGGCTGAACATGGGGCGGATCTAACGAAAAAATATGCTGCAGTGCAGAAAGCAATTCCGAAAGCCTTTGAAGATATTAGTGTTTTTGTTAGTAGTAAGTTTACTGATTCCATAATGGGTAGCACTGCTTGCGATGGCACTGCCAGTAGTGTGGTTGCCAATGATGTAAAAAATCAGATAGTAACGTCGCAGGAAGCGCTGGCCGCAGTAGACAAAGAATTAGAGGACATGGAGCTACTTTCAGGTTACAAAGGTAGTATAAAAGGATTCTTTGAGAAAAGAGATAAGGTCGTTGCTATAATTGGAAAGTGTATTGTTAAGCTAGGTGAGTTAGCGGCTGCTCTCAGTCCTCCTCCTGCGGGCGATATTGACTCAGCCGCTATAATTTCTGGTTTAGTTAGTGCCGAAACCACAGCTACCCCACAAGAACCTAAAGCTGGATTACTGACTATTAAAACCTCATTAATGTTAGTTGATACAGATATTATAAATGGATCCCCTCCGGAAGCACAAGATAAAGATAAAGTAAACGCGAAAGCTCTGACAGATATAAGACCTAAATATGAGGTACTTGAGAAGCTGGGAGCCAAAAAGATGAAGAAGTCTCTGCATACCAACTTGGCAGTTATTATAAGCCCTGTATCTACCGCAAGCACAAAAGAGATGAAGCTGGAAGCTATAGAGGAATGTTTAAATCTATATGAGGATTTTGCTTTTTTTGGTGGAAAAGGGCGTATTGTGGTTACTTTATCTATATACTTAGCTATAGGAGCTCGTTTACTACCACAAGTCCAGAGGGCTGCAAATATAATAGTAGACACTGAAGATGCACCTCACCGATTGATAAAACAGTTATTAAAGGACGATGTGCTTACAGCTATTGGAAAAGAAATGCCAAAGGCTAAGGCATACTTTCGTCTACAACAGCGTAAACGCATATATGATCACTTGGAAAAAACATATAAGGATCATTTTGATGGTGATATAATGGATGATGGTATTCCAACTCAGGCTGCGAAACTATTAGATACCCCAGCTACTACGATAATGGCAGGAGCAAAAAAAGATGTGGACGATGACGAAATGAAGAAACGAAAAGAATACCTAACAAATGCTTTAGCTAAAGTACATGGTAAGACTGCAGCACAAGCGAAATTACTGCCAGACTCTAAAGCAAAAGCTGATCATATCAATGACGTCTATAAGGAAAACTTGAGTAAACTTTTACCTCTCTTGGGTTCTAAAATAGAACGAGAGGATGCGGCTGATGGCGACACAGACCTCCATGAACAGATTGATAGACTTCCGATCGAAGAGGAGCTGAACTGGCTGGAGGAAACTGAAGAGGTGCTATATAAATCACTTGAGGGAGGCAATAACTTCGAGACTCCGGCGAAGTGTGCAGGGAAGCTTCAAGCAGCTCTTGAAAAGATGACTCCTAAAAATGGGTTCAGCTACAATGATATATTTCGCTTATATTACAAAGATACGGTTTTATTGCTGAGAATAAAACAGGCGGAGCAGCATCTAGAGGACGCTGTTTCTGCTGGAGCTGGAAGTAACATAAAGGATCAAGCGAAAGAAATCCTTGTTTCTTTAGATGCGTTGTACAGCTCTTTAGTTTCTGATCCAGATTATGGGGAGAGGGAATTTGGACTTTATCTGGAGATCTATCAGAAGTTTGTAGAGGTGTATACTAAAGCTATGGAGCATGCTGGAGGATATGATCCTAAAGCGAGGGCAAAAATACAAAGAGCTTACTTATATGCAAGTTATAGTGCACCTATAGATCAAGAGTCCAAGATATTCGAGGCAGAATTAGCGTTGCTAGAATCTGGGTACTCTGAACTAGATCCCAATTCAGCGACTGCAAAGGATTTAGCGCCTTACGTTGAAGAGGTCGAGCACATGGTGGCTCGACTGACTGAAGGACTAGTAAAGCTAAATTCACCTGCGACCCCAGCGTCTCCGACTGATCAGGAGAAAGCAGATTCTGAAAAGAGACTTGAATTCCTGGATAACTTAATCAATATGATTGAGCTGCCCCATAGAATTTTATACAATGTTGATCTAGTACGTTCTTTCGGCAGTTTAATTGACAACGCAGTTAAGAATGGCGTGGATACTGATCCTCAACACCTACAAGTAAAAAATCATCAGGAAGCAATAAGAACAAGAGTGACTCAGTATATTGATATTGCTAAAGGTGGTGTAGCCGCAATTAATCCTGATAACATATTAAGGTCTGTTCAGGTTGCTTTAGCAGCTGTATCTTCTGATCTGGCTACCGATCCAGACTGTAAAGCTGCTGCAAAGAATCTAGCAGAAAAAGCTCAACCGAAAGAAGTTCCAAGTAACCCAAAACAAGCAATGGATCTAATTTTAGATGCTAATTATGCGATGATAGCCGCAGACAGATTTCTCGAGGAGGCGGCACGGACCGCATTTATTGGCGCGAGAAAAAACCTCTTAATCAATGGACCAAAACCAGCAGCTTTAGATTATATTAGGGAGCTCAGCTTCAAAATCCAGACTGTTAAATATGCACAGAAGAAAGGAGAGATAGATTATGATACGAAACTTGCTGATGCGATAGAGCATGCTACTACTGCTCTCAGATTTTTGACGCTTGTACTGAGGACGGATGTAGGATACAGTAAAGATGAGTTTTCTGAGATAATTAGATTCTATATGGAGCTTACTGATGCACTAATGATTGCTCCACCTGAAGTGAAGAATGATGCGAATGTTCATTCATTATGGAGAGTAGGAAAAGTTCAAATTGGTGATATTGTCGAAAGGTATCTCAAGGATCTCAAGACACACCTCCCAGCGGCAAAAGCTGATGTGCATAAACTGTTAGAAATATTAGATACGATGGATTTGACTGGCATAGATCAAAAGCAACGAAAGGGGATTGTTGATGCTATAATTGATTTTGGTGAAGATGCACTATCTGGTCCGGCTGCGACAGTACCAGAGGACGAATCTAAGATCAAAGCTTTCTTGGAGGAGATGACAAAAGTAAGGTACACAGCGAAGCCATGGGCGCATGATGACATAGCTGGTAAAGAGACAACATTTAATGCGCCGACTAGTAAGCCGGGTAGTAAAAAAGATTGGGAAGGTACAGAAAATGTTCAATCAGGACCTGCAAACTCCAAGCCACCACCACTAAGCAAACACTATCAAGGATTAAAGAATTATGTAACAGAAGTACCTAGGACTCTAGCAACCATCACCACTGCAAAGATGGAGCTCGACTCCTTGAATACTGCCCTTGTAGAAACCGAGCACGTTGCAGTAGATATTGATGTAAGAATAAACGCGATTCGTGCTGAGCTTAATAAAATTAGTGGAGTGCAGAGGAAGTGGCCAGAGATAGCGAAGCTAATAGAGAAGCTGACGGTACGAAGCAATTTATTGCAGAATATGTATCTCTTATTGCCTACTAAGGAATTTGGAAAATTTAGTCGAGATCCAAGTGCAAAAAAAAAAGCTGCTCAACCAAAGATAGGTGAGAGGTCCATAGCATTAAGTAAAGCGTTTTCAGAACTCTCCGATCGAAACAATGATGTTAGTACCATAGCACCTATCTTATTCTTGGAGACACAGCTGGTGGATTTTGTTAAACAAAGAACAAACCCAGATATAGGTGACATTAATAGTGACTTAACTTTAACAGGTGATGGACTTAGAGGTGTGCATTTTACAATTGCCTTTGGTATACCTATTTTGACTTCAGCTTTTGGATACAGTTTTGGCCCGAAGTTGAAGAGCGACTTTAAAGCTCTAGTACTCTCTATAGCAGCACTGTTTAAAGATGATTCTGCATTTAGTGCTATTTTCAATCAGGCAGATGAGAGTAAGAAAGTTGCCCTTTCTCTCTTGATTCTAACCACGAAGGCTATCAGCCCAGGTGATGACACTTTCAAAATAGAACATATCCAAAAGGCAGTAGCAAAAGCTCAGGAGAAGCGAGATGAGGCTAAAGATGCTATTAAGGACGAAATAGTAAAAGAGCTTGTTGATACATCACTCATCTTACCCACCGATGATGAATACGCATATAACTATTTCGATCTACTTATTGATAAGTCTGTGAAGAATACCTGCTTATCATTGATAAAAGAGTTTGGGTCTCAAGACTTAGCTGTTGCTAAGCCCAAGGCAGGTGAGGCCTTGGAGCTTGCCAAGACTGCAACCTCTCAGTATAAGGAACTTGATCCATTGAATATGATACATTATGGTGCTGGAGCTGTATCTTGTGTTTGCCAAACTAAAGATGCTATAGATACATTTGAGTCACAGACTCCTGGTCTTAAAACTCATGTACAGGCACAGTACACGGAAGCAACGAATTTTTTGACTGGCACCAACTCTATTCAAGCTAAAGCATTACCTGCAATTACAAGCATAACTAACGATGCTACTAACACTTTAGATGTCTACCAGATTCGAAAGCTAATAGAGATATATAAATCTGCACAAGCTACAAGTGCACCAGTTTCTGACGAGGTCCGAAAGGCACTAAGGGTACTAGATGTGAAGATAGCACTTGAGCATGCCGTTCCGGGCCTTTCAGCCGAAGAGGCCATACAAGCTGGTAGCAATATAATATCAGCCACAACAGATCGCCAGCCGATTGTACAAAGTCCAGCAGCTAAGAATTGGGCACAATTGACGAAGGCAAAAGCTAAAGCTGAGCTTAAGGTTCTAAACAAACACATTGTGGACAGCATAGATATAGATAACAAAGATACCTTATATAGAGCAGTTGAGTACTTCCAACGAACTATCCAGGAAAAGCCAGATGGCTATGATGTCCAGAAAGCTGCTTGTGAGTTCTTACAAACTCGTGGACACGATTTAGCTGGAGAACATTATAGAATTAAGAATTCTCTTGAAGATCAATCACTGGATCGCTCTAAAATGAATGCTGCCGTTGTAAGCTTGCATACCTTTCTACAAGATGCCGGTGTGGTTCAAAATCAAGGCCAGAATCCGTACAAGATAATGCATGATAAATTGGTTGATTTAAAGAAGATAGCTGTCCATAAGGTTCTGCTTCTTACTGCAGATAGCAAAGATGCTACGCTTATAAATGGAGGTGGATCATTCTTACATAAAGTTGAATACAAACCGAGAGACCCCTTATCCGAAGCTCTTGCGAAGAAACGTGCTGCTTGCCATAATGCAAGGGTTGCGTTGGCGAAGGAAAAAGGTAATGCTTATGCTAAATCTCAACTTGATGTTCTCAAGGCATTTTATAAATCAAGGTCAGAACTTAAGACGGCAGCTAAAGCTGCAGGTGCTATCGAAGGTGATATTAAAATTTCGCATAGTCCTCAACAATTTGTAGATGTGTTAACAAATGATAAAGATGATCCTGCAACTGGTGAGATAGCACCCGTTATAGAACAATTTAGTGCTGCGTTCTTAGCTAAGCTAGATCCCACTACTGTAGATCTTGCTACCTCGAAAACAAATGTTGCCGATCTAACCGACATTGCAAAAGATTTTGCTGATGGTGGAAGTTACGCAGTGTCAGCGGTTGCAACTCGTCTTTACGAGACAATGCGTGACATACCTAGTAATACTTATGAGATCAAAACCATAGGTAAAGCAGCTGCGAAGGCACCTGCTGAATTTATCATAGCTGTAAAAGTCATGACAGACCTTTTCATCGTATTAAACACACGCCCTACTGTAGGTGATCCTGATAGAGTAAGTGAAATAACAAGTGCATTGAAAACGCTGGAGGATATAAGGACTGATTCGGATTCCGCTACCGAAGTAGAACGTAAAAAAATTGTACAGAGTATCATTACTAACTCCATCGCAATGCCACCCTTTGATGCAAATGGATTTGAAAACATTGAAAACGATCATGACATGAAACCTAAGATTGATCAACTTAAAAGTTTTACATGAGTCTTAGTAGGATAGACATATTAAGGTATGCATAGCTTTTAATTTATGTAGATACGTAAAACTTCTAATCAATAATATTTATGAATGTTATATTAGCCTATCAGATTTAGATAGCGCATATTTCTCTCCATATCTTTTCTTAATAGAGAGGGAGTCTGTTATTTCTCTACTCTATAGAATTGAGAATCGTATCCAATTAGAACCAAAACACTACAAGGCCCATACTATTAATGAAAGCAAATTTGCTACTAGCTTTAGAAAAGAAAGAATGTATATGCGACATACACATTGGTTTCCTATAAGAGTTGATTTATAGGAAACCGGGTTGGGCTGGCAGAACCCATTTAAAAGCAAATGTATAAATAATTCTAGAAAAGAAATACGAGATAATATATAAATACAGGTTTTCTATAAGAATTGGTTTATAGGAGACCGAACCGGGCTGACAGAACCCATTTAAAGCTAATGTATTACTGATACGTTTTATTACTGATACGTTTTATTACTGATACATTTAAAAACAGAAAGGATAACATCACAAATTATGTTTCCTATTAAGGACCGACTCGGGCTGGCAGAGCTCATTTAAGTAGGTATAACTGTAGGAATTACCATGAAGCAGTTGAGACCCTAAGTATTACTAATTTTCATTCAGTAATTCATACTAAAGTATAGGAGTTGATAGTTAAAATTATTAAATTGGACTATAGACTATAGTATACAGCAACTAAATAAGGCAATATCTATAGTCAAGACAGCTGAATATGAAACAGTCAATGACGAGACTACTAGAAAAACACTACTTAATTGATTTTCTAGAATTTGACACAAAAACAGGGAAAGACTCAATAGAGTAATACTACTGTACACATGGCTACTATTATTCACTGACCATTTTTAAAGAAACAATCAGCAAGAAAAAAGAAACAATTGAAGAGAAAATACTAGAAGACGTAGAGACTATAACAGAGCACGAGACGAATAGGAATAAAGACACTAGTACTAGTAGAAATAGTGAGTTTTGAAAAGAGAGCAAAGAAAGAAAAAGGGAACTAATCTAAAGTATTTATTTATAAAGCACACGATACCAACTTTTAAACGTTTGAAGGTAATTGCTCACTGCTTTAGTTCTGCAAATTTTTCAAAATCTTTACTACTCAGAGGTTCTCAAGATATTGAAGGTTTGGGAAGCTATTTCTGCAGAGTTAAAAGCTATAGTACATAGTACAGTTTAGTTAGAGAACGCAAGGTTAGGTTTTACACCTTCAAATATAAACAATTAAATCAATACCCAGTTATAAACTACTAAGCGAAGAATGGTAGACTCACTTAATAATATGGATTTGAAGAATAATAGTACGCATAGTATATTAATCTTCTCAGGAAGTTGATCCTAATGCTACTAATTATGACTTTTTTTCGCATTTTTTTGAACTATATATCAAATGTACTACTAAACTAACTAAAGAGAAGTTAAAGGAATTTAAACAGCATTATTTTATCGCTAAAGAAGTACTGTACTAAATCATCGCCATATATCAAAGGCATAGGGGAGAAGATTTAGTTTATCATTATTATGTAAAGAATATCTTTTTTTTTTCTCTATTAAGAGGAGAGGAGGATACGACAAGGAGGATTTATATTTCGAATTTACTGTCACTGAAAAACTTTTTAGTACTGTAATTTGTACCAAGATATATTTAGAAGGATTAACTGTCACTCACTGTCACTCTAAGAATTTTTACTGTAAATTAAGATTTATTTAGAAGGATTAACTGTCACTGTCACTCTAAGAATTTTTACTGTAATTCAGATATTATATTTAGAAGGATTAACTGTGTCACTGTCACTATAAGAATTTTTACTGTCATTCAGATATTATATTTAGAAGGATTAACTGTCACTGTCACCACTATAAGATTTTTTTACTGTAATTCAGATATTATATTTAGAAGGATTAACTGTCACTGTCACCTCACCACTATAAAATTTAGAAGGATGAACTGTCAATTGTACTTTGAACATTAGAAAGTTGAAACTAATTAATTGGAACTGACTTTACTATGCATTGTTTAACTATTCTTTCTGCTCTACTTTACTATGCATTGTTTAACTATTCTTTCTGCTTTGTTGTATACGCATAAAACATAGTGTTTGAACGGCCGCCTAGACAAGCCGTTCAAACACTATGTTTTATGCGTATAGAATGACTCACATTCGCTAATTGTGTACCCGCGAGGATCAAGAGAAAAAGTTTAGGGCTTGTTTCATTTTTAAGAACTATGATGACTTTTTTTGGATATTTATATTTACTCGGGAAATGGTAGAGCTATGATGACTTTTTTTGGATATTTATATTTACTCGGGAAATATTTACTATCTATCGGACTTTTATTTTATGATGTACTATATATTATTATAAGAAAAGGAATTAGAATTTAGAATTTAGAATTAAAAAATATATCTATTATCTGACTAGGATTTATTACATAGCTGCGCAAACTTAATACAAAAGAAAAACTTAATATCAAAATGTATACGCATAAAACATAGTGTTTGAACGGCCGCTCCCGGCGGTCGCTCAAACACTATGCTTTATGCGTATAGAATGACTCAAATCCATCAATTATGTACCCGCAAGGATCAAGAGAAAAAGTTTAGGGTTTGTTTCTGATGATAGTGAATTACACTGTAGTTTAAGAGTTAACGATGGACTTGGAGTTTAACAAGAAGAAGGGAAGTGGGTAATCAGGAGGATATCATAGTATTAGTCATCACTGTCACTGAGGAGGATTAAGTGACTGTGAACTACTAAACTTGTTGAATCATAATCATTATAATTACTGCATCTTCTCAGCATCTGATTCAGGATATTTAGATATTATTGCTCTAAACGCAATTTAGGTACCTTTAAAAACCTTAAAATCTCATATTCAATTTCTTGGGAACGACTTTCATGTGAATTCTCAACGATTCTCAGCAATTTTTGGCTAGTTTCACCATCCGGTATTTGAGAAGAGAAGTTTAGGGTTCTGTTTTTTAAATTAGGTATGCTGAGTCTGAGACTGAGATTGATCTTGATATTAGTTTTTTTAAATGGGAAGATGAAATACTTGGACAACAGACAACTTGATTGGGGGAGATTATTCTATTGTAACCCCTGTTTCTAAAGTCTCCTGGAAACGTGTTCTGTGAGCACTTTTTAGAAGGCTAGCGCCGCTCGAAATCCATATATTTCGATGCCGGTCATGAAGCATTTCAAAAACAGGGTTTACAATAGAATAAGGAGACAGAGGAAGTAAATTAGTACACTATTACATGATGTTATTGTGAAGATTCGATTGAGATTAGTGTGCTAATTTTAATTTATCGATTATAAATGTTTCTAATTAGATAAGTAATAGTTAATATTTATTAGACTTTGAGGAGAATAGTCTAATAATCGTCTACACAACAATAGTCTATATTAAGTAATAGTCTGTTGTATACGTAGAGTACTACTCCTCTTATCTGGTTGGTGCTTTGTTTGTGAAATTGTGAAATTTTGGTTTTCGAGAACCATCCCGAAAGCATGATTTTGA
>Ga0099798_10173_pt1 | contig 20916 bp, 19 predicted proteins | sample Uncmet_Sort29A_1_FD_89870 | JGI IMG/M metagenome (GOLD analysis project Ga0099798, IMG submission 89870) | Marine eukaryotic communities from CALCOFI LINE 67, Pacific Ocean - CN13ID_Sort29A_1 | ecosystem: Environmental > Aquatic > Marine > Oceanic | place: Pacific Ocean: Monterey Bay | collected...
CGGACGCGGACATGAGCCCCTTCGATTTGCATATGAAGACGATGGTGAGCATGCCTAACACCGCGCCGTAGCAGCATATAGCAGAATGCGAGATCAGAAACAGCAAGAACCACTTGTGATTACCAATGCCGACGCAATTGTTAATCCAGATGCAATGGTGGTCGAAACGCGATACGCAGGTGTCGCAGAGGGAGCAATGCTTTGACCTTTTTGAACAAAAATAGCGGGATAAAAATGTTGTTTTGACAAATGTAAACACGAAATTAACGTTTGGACTTAAGATGAAAATAAATACCGAGATGGCTTCAGAGTTTTGCAGGTGCGGCAGTCGGCTTTCTCGAAGAGTGGGTTGTCCCATCCGTAGCTTTTTGTTTTGAGTGAGGCATGGAAAAGAATTGGATGGGGGGGCATGGGCTCTGGGGGCTGGCACGCGGGGGCAGCGGGCTCTGGGAGGTTGGAAAACAAACCCGTGCTTTGAACACAAATCCGTGCCTTCAATGTATTTTCCTCATTTGACTTTTCGGCTCCTATAACTCTTTTTGCCCGTGCGATTTACAAGCGGGCTTTGATACTTAGCACCCCCAGTGCAGGCAACGCTGCGAATGCGAAACTCCATAAAAAAGCAAACAAACAATTGTAGCGCACTGCTTGCAGAAGCCCTCCACGTTCGCCTCCGTGACGATGCCCGGATCCTTGACCGACGCCATAAACCACGAGAATAAGCAAAACAATAACACGCCAAAACCAGTATGTCGGTGATACCCGGATGCGTATGGGTTCGGCAAGTGTGGGAAGATATAACTAGTGTACGCGATAAAGGCCCCGACAAAAACCCCAATCTGTTTTTTTAAACAAAAAATGTTTTTGATCGACGTAAACATTTGAACAAAATTTTGTAACTTTGTAAAAAATGAAATGTACGTAAAACAGCTGGACCAAAGGGTTGTTCCGCCAGACCACGTATTCCCAAGTGGCGTCGACCGCTCGCACAGCCCACTCACCAAAAATGCATCGCAGACCATGTTTGAACGTCTCCGGGAAGTGAATACAGACCACGCGGTACATTTTATCGAAAAAACTATTGCCATCTTGTTTGCCGAAGATCAGGATGGACACAAAACCGCCCACCCCGCCTATATACAGTAGCATCATCAACCAAAAATTCATGATGAAATTTTATTTGTTTACCAATTACCCCGCACTTATTGACTCAAAACTGATTAATTTGATTTCTGTACAGATGGTGAAATGTGAATTTTGTATTTCTTGAATTGTGAATGATGTAATTATGTGGCAAAACTGTGGACCAACTAATGAGCAAATTACATGAACCCAATTTAAATTATTTTTACATTTAGCACACGAAACAAACCACATATCAGCTGTTTTACAACACGATTAATAACATTATTTTGCATGACATTCATAATAGTTTTTGATAAAGACGTTCAATTTTGTAATTACTAGTTGTTACCTGTAACTTCGAATTCAAAACAAATCTGTTCAATGATTATACTGATCTTGCATTTGTTTAATTATTTAGCTTGTTTTAAAGACATAAAATTAATTAACTAGACATATGTAAAGAATGATACCGCATATGTAATGAGGAAGCTGTCTGTATAATGTTTTTTGATGGCTAGACTAACAGAAAAACTGACACATAATTTGTTTGACTATGTAATGTAATAACTTCATGTAAAATTATTGTGATTTTGATATAATTAACTGATGTTGATACTATGATTACTTAGCTTAGTTGTTGGACTTGGTTGCCGGTCGCCAGTGGGGAGGAAAACGCGCCACTGCCATGGTTACTGCTCAAGGGCGAGCGGGGTTCGTCATCCTGGATCTTGGTGGAACCGATGCCCATCGTGACCTCATCGCGGGCGATCTTCGATGGTGACGCCAGACCACGTTTTTGCACACCTTTTTGATGACATTGTTACGATTTACGTTGTGTCATTGTGAAAATTAAAAAAAAATGGGAAAGATGTATAAAAAACATCAGAAAGCAAGAGTGGTAGGACGATTGAGAGGAGATCGCAGAGCGAGAGACGCTTTGTGTGGGGAGGAGGGGGTGAATCGTTGAATACTCGGATCGTCGAGGAGCTTCATCAGCTGCGCCTTGGCCTCGGAATCCAAACCTTTTTGTTCATTGTGATGTAAAATTAACGTTTCGAACCCGAATTTTGTATAATTTTTGCGATATTTTTAAAATGTTGATTACCTTCAGCAGCTGTAAGAGCAGAACGGAAGCGGTCGAACATGCCGCCCTCTGGGTGGTCGGTCTTGAGCGGTCTCAAATCTGTTTTGTATTTCCATTTTGACATTTAAACATTAAAATTGTTGCTAAAAATTCAACATTATATAACAAAATGATGTGGACGTGACAAAAAAGTAAAATAAGTACTAGAATCAGAGCGGTGGGTGGGTGGTGCGGGAGGCTGCAGTTGAAGAGAAGGCGGCGCGCCCGGGGCGGAGGTGCTGATGCTCTTGTGTTCCTCCTTGACGGCGCGGATTGCCATCTTGAGGCTCTCACGGGTCTCCTTATCGACGGATGCGCGAGTGGATTTCTCCTTGTCGAAGCTCTTGCGGAAGCCCTCACTGAACTCCCTGGTCTTGTTGCCGGTGCCCGGGGGAGCAAGTTCGCGGTCGTTGAAATTCGGCAGGGGGTCAGGGTCGGGCACCCAACCTCTGTCGGTGGGCGTCTGCGCTCCTCCCGCGGCATTGAATTCAACGCTGGTACCGAAAGATTTCGCGTCGTCGTCGGGCTGCACATTCACGGTGAGATGGTTTTGCAAGCCCGATCTGTTCATCGGAGAGCGGCTGACTGGCTGGAGTGGGGGAAGGTCGCGATTCGAACTAGTGGACACTTCACGAAGACCATGCATGACCGCAAGTTTTTGACTATCATGCTGAGCTCTACTGTCATTCTTACGTGAACGTCTAGGAACATTACTCTTTTCGGGGCTGTTGCTGGTGCTAGGAAGAACGACGGGCGCGGATGCGCGAAGATTCAAGCGACTGCCATGGCGGGAGTCGCCAGTGTCATTCCAGTCACTCTTGACCGCGCCGGGGGATGGCGAAGGAAGACTGCCATGGAATTTGTGGCGGCGGGGATTGACATCCGCCAACGGCTGATGCATCGGTGAGCGTTTTTCATATCCTTTGCGGCCTGAATGGATTAATAACAGGTCAATGCTGTCCGCGGTCGACTGTCGATCATCCTCAATGGCTGCATTGTTCCCCTCACCCGCGTTGGACTGCTGCAAGCTCGTGGTGCTGTTCTGCCGATCGCGTAAAGAGCGGTCGTAAGAACGCTCCTTCTGGGGACCGCGGAACTCACGAAGGGCCGCGACGGCGGATTGAAGGAAACCCTCCGATGCGCCATGGTTAATCTTCCGGCTGAGGTCGATGTTTTTCAAGGGCGCCGCTACACTGCCGTTGCCTTTCTCGTCGTTGGCGGTGGCGGGGTCGTTGAAACGCTTTTCAAAATCGGCGAAACGTTTGTCATCATATCGTTTCGCTGCTTCGTCGAAGCCGTCTTGACGGTCGCCGCCGAAAGACTTCTCTCGTTGCTCACTGCGCTTCTTCTCGTGGCGGGGGAGCTTACGGCGGCTGGGGTTCTTGGCGAGCTCGTTGTTCGGCATCTTCAGCGGGGGGAGCTCCCGACTTTCCGGCGCTGCTGCCGCGTCCGCAACTGCAATTCCATGGGCAAGACTGGATATCTCCTGACGAGACTCCCGGTCCTGACGACGAGCTTCCCGATCCTTAGACGGTTCCTTCTGCACTGAAGCCTCCTTGAGCTCCTCTCTGCGCTCTTGTTTCTCTGCAGAAGAGGGCTTGGACGATAATTGTTTCTCCTGCCTGATCTTCCGCGAGAGTTTCAGAATAGGTGGTGGCTGCTCCTTCTCCTCTTGCGGGGTAGCCGCTCGGCTGGCATCGGGCTCGAGACGCCCGCCACTCGTCTCATAAATGGGCAGATTCCTCGCACTCATCTGATCGCCTAAATGATTACCCGCCTTGTAGGTCCTGCCGGTCCACGCCCTGTTCTTCGTCATATCGACCACGCTGACCAGCTTACTGTTACTGGGCAGAGTTTGCTCAAATGCGTCAGGCGGCGTAGGCTCGATGCCAACAGGGTAGCCGTTGTTGTTGTTGTTGTTGCTGTTCTTGGGGGAGTCGTTATAATTCGCGGGCTGTCTGACAGGTGGCAACGGGGATGGTGTCTTGGCGTTGTTGGTGATGGGAAGAGGCATCTCGGTCTTGTTCGTTTGCGCCGGTAGGGGCACATCATCACCGCTGTACTTCGGAACGAAGCGGGCCGCTTGCTTCACCTCCTCCGCGATCGTGGAGAACGTGTTCTCGAGATTGATATTGCTAGCAGAAGAGGACAAAGCGCCGGGAATGGGCGTGTTGGAGGAGCTGTAAAACTGCTGCCGGATGACCTGCTCCTTCATCTGGTCGAGCTCTTGTTCCTTCTCCTTCAAATGCTGCTCCTTCATGTCCAGGAACGCCTTCTGGGCCTCGTCACGGTCCTTCCTCAAACTCTCCAAATCCTGCCTTAAGCTCTGCACCTGCGTTTGGTTCTGGTCGTACAAACTCTTCTGCTGCTCCATAAGTGCGGAGAATAACTTCTCATCGCGTGCTGTACCACCACCGGGTGCACCACCTTGCGCCATGGCAGCGGCTTGTAGCATGGGATTCGGCGGCGGGATACCAGCCTGGGGAACGGGGGGCGCGTCGAAGTGCTGAGGAGGGGGCGGGCGTTGTACTTGTGCTGCTACCGCCGGTGGCGGTGCTTGGGGGTAGCCGTTGCCGCCGCGGAGATCATGACCCTGAGACTGAATGATGCTCGGCGGGCCCGGGTGCCGGGGAGGGAGGACGACACTGTCTTGAGAAGAGTGCATAGGATTATGTTCAGAACGATGATTTTGATTGTACGCCGCCGGAGCGGGCGGGGGCGGGCCGTGGGAATGGGAGGGACCCATACCAGCGCTGCCATGACTGCCGCCCTTCTTGTTTCGCTCATACTCTACGACCTTGTCCTCGGAGCGTTGACGTTCGCGGGCTATTCTGTCCATCTCTCTTGCCTCTTCCATCTTCTTTTCCCGCTCCTCCGCTTCTTTCTTGCGCTTACTCTCCTCCACCTGCCGCGCCAGCCCCTGGCGCATCTCCTCCTGCATGTCAGCCCGCTTTTTCTGGCGCACGGCCTCCTCCAATCCAAACCCGTCCAGCGCAGCCCCACCGACGGTGGCGGGGGGTTCAATACGCATATGTGGCTTGACGGCGCGGTGCGGCTGCGAAAAGGCAACAGATTTCGCGTGAGGCGAGGCCGGGTACGCACCCTGTTGACCATGTTGCTGGTGTTGCTGTTGTTGGTGCTGATGCTGGTCAGGCGCGGGACCCCCGTTGATGGGTTCTTGAGGGAAAGGCGGGGGACCGCTGCTGTCGTAGCGATCTCGCTCCCGATCACGATTGCGCTCCTGCTTGGTCTGGTATTGGTCCGTCTGCATGTAGTTCTCGAGGTCCTTTTTCTGCTGCTCGCGAATCATTTTCTGACGTTGGTTATGCTCCTGACCGAGGCCCAAACCCTGCTCCGCGGAACCGAGCCGGTTGTCAGGGTCGCCGCGGCGGCTGCCACGCTTCTGGTCACGCATGAAATTTTGCATGTCGCGTTGCTGCTCCTCCCTGAGCTTATCTTTCTGCAACTGCCGCGTCTTGCCCAAATCCAGGCCTGACTCCTCAGCCCTCGGCTGTCCTCGTCGAGCACTCTTGGCAGCTTCTTTCTGCAAATATTTCTGCATCTCGGCACGTTCCTGCTTGCGAAAGTGCTCGCTCTGCGACTGCCCCTCACGGCCGATGCCCAAACCAAGTCCCTCCTGTTGCTCCGGGGCGTCCGGAATACTACGCCTACCCGAGGGCGGTGCTTGTTGTTGATGAGGACCTCCACCGGCAGCAAGGTTCATGTGAGGCACTCCCTCAACTCTCGTCACCATGTCCTTCTTGACCTGCTGGCCGCCCACAAACTTCTGATAATCCTGCTGAAGCTGGCGCTTGATCTGCTTCTGGCGGTTATGACCACTGGCGCCGATTTGATTCACGCCGCCACTGGGATCCGGCATGTCAATTTCCCCACTGGCGTTATGCTGTTGGGTATGGCCCGTAGAATTGAGAGATTGTGTTTGCTGCATGTGCATTTGTTCCTGCTGAGGATGATGTTGGTGCTGCTGCATGTGATGTGCAGGCGGGGCCGCATTCTGCCCAGGCATCGGGGGATTATGTGCAGGCGGTCGCGGCTGCTGTTGCATCGGGGGATTACTGTGCATTTGCATCGGTGCTTTCGGCGCGTTACTGTGCATCTGCATCTGCTGTTGAGGAGGCTGCGGGGCCATGAATGCTGGCGGTGCGTGTTGTTGAGCGGGCGGTGGTGGGGCCGCTATACCCTGCTGCTGAAGGAATTTCTTGCGTTTCGCTTCCCACATCGCCTCACGACTGTTAGCCGCAGCCGCCCCTGGCTGACTCCCTGCGCCATTACTTCCCTGCAAATTAGCGCCTGGCGGAGCCGGTGTCGCAAAAGGCATCGCCGCCGGGGCACCTCCCATGCCAGGGGCCGGGCCGGGATTACTCTTCGGCCACGCGGGAGCAAACATCGATTTTTTCTGCGCGTCCACGAACTTCTCGGGCAAACCCACGCCGCTCTCAGTAACAAGAGGCACCGAGTCTTTCCTGTTGTCCAGCACATTAGGAACTCCGGATGCAGACAACTCCGCCACCTCGGCCTTCGCCTATTTTTGTTTAAAAGAATTACAAAATATGTGAACGTTTTGACATGAAAATAATTTCATCAATGTTACAAAATAAAATTGTACCGCATCAATAATGCCCTGGATTCCAGATTCCTCCCCAGCATCGTCCTCCGGGGCCAGTCCGCCAACATTGTAATTTTCATAATGCTTGATCAGGTCCTTTTTCTCCTGCAACTTTTCCGCCTTTTTTGCATTAAAATTATGTTAAATCGTTTACTACTTCAATGATTTTGTTTGCAAACAATTAAAATAAATGAAACGTACGTTTTCACGATCGCGTTTGGCTTTCATCTGCTGCGCGAGGGCCGCGTGCAAGTCCTCCTCCCTATTCTGCTCCGCGCCGCTGCCACCGCCATTACGGGCTAGCTGCTTGTTACGACGCCGACGCTCACCCATGATTGTATTGTTTACTCACTTATTAATTATGTGCGTGTTTTAAACTGTTTTTAGTAAAATAATAATTAGATTGGTAACGTGTAATAATTACAAATAGAATTTTGTAGATGTTGTTATAGACTGTTTGGTTTTGTTGTAGTGGTCTCGTAAAAGTTGAGATCGTTAGAATGTGTTAGTGGGAATGTCACCACTTTTTTAATTTTTATTCCGCATAGCGTATTTATGTGTTTAATTATTAACGTAAAAAAGAATAATATTATGGCGTACACGAGAGGAGGATGTTTAGTTACATGCATAATGACACAAGATGGGTTAGATTATAGACTGTCAATCAAGTTCGAAAACCGATTACTTACTCTGCGGACCATTCATTCATTTTACAATTGGTTTAAAATTATTCTGTGGACATGGGTGTTTGTGGTGTAATTTCGTTCTGCGGACATACATATTCACAAGATACATTGCACAGACTAACTTCACTTTGTTTTTGCACATAACAACGATGACAGAAAAATGGTTCTTGATATTATTTTGTGCTTCCTAGGTTGATCGTGAAAACTTAATATCATGTTGAGAAACTGTCAAAAATTTGAAACCGCTCACTAGGATTACAGCATTATCGCAACGCGCTGCGCAACTCAGTACGAAACGCGCGCGCTGACGTCCTGTGGCAGCTCGTTTGATTGGATTGATTGATTACTGATCTGATAAAACTTTTAATATTTTTTGATGCTGATTTAATTGTTTTTTCTTGGTGATTTAATATATTCTTTATATTTTAACGTACTGCGCCGGTTTTGATTTGTGTTTTTCTATCGCGATATATGGCCGCCACCTTCGGGGAAAGATGACGTTACGTTATTTAAAAATTCTAATTTCTATCTTATCTATCATATAATTTTTTATGTTTGATATTTTATGTTGGTAACTTTTTGTATGAATTTGCGTGGAAAAAAGAGTGCCGTTCAGATAAGATTGCACGTCGTATCCTTATTCCACACTTTTTTGTATTGTTTGATAGTAACGTTATTTTTTATGTTGTTATATGGGTATAATCGTTACGTTTGTACTTAGACCTGACCGCGGTTGGCCAAAGCACCGGCGATCTTGTCCATGGTGTCCTTGCCGTTTCCGAGAAGCATGTCGGTGTTCTCCTTGAAAAACACGGGGTTCTCGAGATCCGCATAACCGCCACCCATGGAACGCTTGCAGAAGATGCACTTCTTGGCGCGCCACACCTTTTTTGTGGTTATTAAAACATGATAGTGGCATCAAAAACGAACATTGTAACGTGTTTAGTAACGAAATTAAGTAAAACAAAAACTTACCTCGATAACGGGCATACCGTAGATGGGGCAGCCCTCGACGGTCTTGGCGGCCTCGTTGGTGATATCGTTGGCGCCGACAACAATGCACACCTTTTGATGATTTTGGATGTAAACATTGATGCAAAACATGTTTTTGGAACAATTTTGATGAAAATGCTGTGTTAAGTTAATTAAATTAATTTTTGTCAAACATCGTAGTCCTCCATGTCGGGGTTGACCTCGTCCATTTCCTTGACGCAGTCGTACGGGACGTTGGCCTCGGCGAGCAAGACGTTCCTGTTGTTTGTAGAAAAATGTACGAATTTGATATTATTATATATATATATATATATATATATATATATAATTTTCGTCAACCAAAAACAAATGAATGTATAAATAAACGTACATCTGGCCGGGCATGCGGCCGGCGACGGGGTGGATGCCGAATTCGACGGTCTTGCCCATGGACTTGCACTTGCGGTAGACATCGGCGACGGAGTTCTGGGCGCGGCCAGCAGCCATACCTATTTGAATGAAAAATATATTTTGTTGTATGAAAATGATTTCAAGAAACAAAATTTTGAAAGTCAACATCGTTTAAAAATAAAAGGCGTACCGTATCCGGGGACGATCAAAACCTTCTTGGCCTCGGCGAGCAACTCGGCAACGTTTTCGGCGTTGGTCTCGGTGTGTTCCTTGGGGGCGTCATCACCCTTCTTGGCGGGGGCAACGGTGTTCATGCCGCCGAAAATGACGTTGAAGATATCACGGTTCATGGCCTCGCACATGATGTGCGTGAGGATAGCTCCGGAGAATCCGATGAGGGAGCCGACAATGGTAAGGACGATGGACTTCATCATGAAACCCTCAGCAACAAGGGCCCAGCCGGAGTAGGAATTGAGCACGGTGATGCACACGGGCATGTCGCCACCGCCGACAGAGCCGACAAGATGGACACCCATGACAGAGGCGAGGATGGCGGTGACCCAGAGGTACATGGTCTGCGCGCTGGTGGAGTCCGTGGTGCAGAACAAGTAGATGAGGGCGATGAAGAAGGCGAGGCCTCCCAAATTGAGGAAGTTCTTGCCGGGGAGGTCCAAGGGGCGGGACGAAACCTTCATGCCGAAGAACGTGGCGTTCAATTTGCCGTAGGCGACGAGGGAACCGGTGAGGGTGACACCGCCGATGAAGCAACCGAGCATGGCGAAGACGTTGCGCATGGTGAAACCGAGCTCGGGGTCGTTCAAAGAGTCGCCGATGGAGGAAAGCATGGCGGCGGCGCCGACAAGAGAATGGAAAGCGGCCACGGTCTGGGGAAGGGCCATGGGCTCGACGTTGGCACCGACAAACCAGCCACCAGTAGCGCCAACAGCGGCGAGGATGAGGGAAATGACGAGGGCATCGGAGGAGATGAGGGTGGCGACGACGGCGGCGGCGATACCGGACATACCGAGACTGCAACCGGTGTTGGCGGTGGTCATCTTGGAGAGGCAGCCGATGGCCATGATGCACAAGAGGGCGCCAATGACTTCGACGGACGCGGTCAATTCCTTGAAGATGAGCTCGAGGGCGCACAACATCACACCGGGGATGAGGGCGTAGTAGGAATAGTCGACATCGCCTTCACGTTTGAAGAGGCCAAGCATGCGCTTCGTGACGATGAAACCGCCAACAATATTCACGAAAGAGATGGCGGTAGAGAGCACGGCGAGGATCCAGACGATGAAGCCGTCAGCCTTGGAAAGAAGGATGAGACCTCCAATAGCGGTGGAACCGGAAATGGCGTTAGTGACGGACATGAGGGGAGTGTGGAGGGCGTGAGTGACACCCCAGACAACCTGGTACCCAGCGGCACCGGCGAGCACGAAAGTGGACAAGAGGGACGTGGGCACGCCATCGCCCATACCGACGAGGAGGGAGCAGATGACGGTCATGATGAGGGCACCGCGGAGGGCTGCCATGTGGGGGTCGAGTTCCTTCTTCTCCTTGGCGGCCGCGGCGGGCTCCTTCTTCTTGGGGGGAGTGGGCTGGGGGGGCGGGGGCATGGGGATCATCTTACCGTCCCAGCAGCAAGCGATGGAGCGGGGCACGATGTCGCCGGACTCGCCCTTGCCGATCTCCTCACGCCACTTGACCAACAAGTTGGCAGCGCCGTCCTATTTTTTAATTGGTTTAGCACGAAATTGAATGTTTGTTAAACTTAAGATGAAGATGAACGAAATCGATTTTGTGTTTTGCCATGAATATCAAATAATTATTTTGTGTGTCTGAGGTTTCAAATGGTTGGTAATTATATTCATAAAATCAGTGAGGTTTAGAAAAGAGCGTACCGGCTATTTTTTGTTACAAAATGAAGCAATTTATATTTGTAAAAACGTGAAAATGTTTAGAATTTCAAAACAAATCAATGAATAAATTATAAAAATAAAAATTACCTTGACGCCGCCGATGTGCTTAAGCATGTTGAAGACGTTGGCGGAGTACATCTGGGAGGACTGGGTAGCCATGCGGGAGGCGAGATCGGTGTAGCCGATGATGTGGACGCCGTTGTGGGTGATGGACTGGTCCTTCTGCGTGAGGGCGCAATTGCCGCCGCCGACGGCAGCGAGATCGACGATGACACTGCCGGGCTTCATGTCCTTGACCATGTAGTCCTCGATAAGACGGGGCGACGGGCGGCCGGGGATGGCGGCGGTGGTAATGACGATGTCACACTCCTTCAAATGCTTGTGGAAAGTGTCCTTCTGGGCCTGCTGGAACGCGGCGGAGGACTCCTTGGCGTAACCACCCTGACCAGCGCCTTCCTCCTTGAAGTCAACCTTGACCCAGGAGGCACCGAGGGATCCAGCCTGATCGGACACATCGCGGACATCCCAGGCGCGGACGACGGAACCGGATGCCTTGGCGGCACCGATGGCGGCCAAACCGGCAACACCACAACCCAAGACGAAGGTCTGGGACGGGGGGTACTTACCAGCGGCGGACATCTCGGCGGTGTGGAAGCGACCGTAATGATGAGTGGCCTCAACCCACGCGCGGACACCGGCAACCTTGGCCTGGGACGAGAGGACATCGAGGGCCTGGGCGATGGTGATACGGGGGACCGCGGTCATATCGACGAGCATAACCTCGTGCTTGTTAGCCTCCTCGACGAGTTCCTTACCGGCGGGGAGCAAGCGACCCACCCAGGACACGCAACCCTTGCCCTTCATGTTCGGGAAATCCTTGCGGGGAGCGTTGATAGAGAACAGAATGTTGGACCTGGCAATGACATCACCGCGGCTCAAGATCTGGCCGCCGTTCTCCTTGTAGACGGCATCAAAAAATCCACACTTGTCACCAGCGCCGGACTCGACGAACACGCTGTAGCCGGCCTTGATGAGGCGGGGGAGATCACCGGGCACGACGGAAACACGGCGCTCGGTTGCCTCGGAATCCGCGAGGACACCTAATTTTATGCATTAATTTAAATATGTTTTCGAACAATTAATATTGATTTTAGAAAAACAATAAAAAAAATTTTTAAAATAATATCAATTTCCGACCAAGGGAGAGCGCGGCACCGGCGCGACCCTCGACGGGGTTCGTGCCGTTAGCAAGAAGGGGAGCTGTCGCCATCTTGCCTCGCTATTTACTTAATTACTCAAAAATGTTTTTTATGTACCCAAGTCTTATTCCGAATGAATAAGTTACTACTAGCTTCTTTAATAACAAAGAAGCGTTTTGACAGATTAATTTTGATGATTACGATTAATACTTCCTAAAAATAAGCCTACGTATTAATAATGTATTATTATGGCGAAAACCGGTCAGATTTGCCGGTGTTTCTGAAAATAAAAAGGCTATTGTTAATTGTCATCAAACCGCAAATTATTTTTTAAAAATTTTAGTTCGTGATGTTGAAATGATGTGAATGATGTGGTTTTGTGGTGGATGATCCGAATGATATTTCACGTATTAAGAATTATTATGACAAACAAATTATTTTACATATTATTCAGTAGTTGGTTGGTTGATACAAATTATGAGGACGAGCCAAATCCACCTGTTATTTTTTCTTTTTTTAATTATTTGAAGCATGCTAATTTATTAACAAATTCTGAACATTTCTGTAAAGTCGAGCCATCACATTACACTTTATGCTTCTTCGTCACACTGGACAAACTACAACAACACATGAACTACACTTTTACTGAATCGTGTCAGACGATGAAATTTAAACGATCATTAAATAATTTTGTTCGAACGATGATGGATGATTTGAATACGATGGGAACGATTTATGATTTTCGAAACGATTAATGAAATTACACGATATCGAGCAACTGCTTCTGCAAGGACTCCGGCAAAGCTTCGAGAGAAGCGGTTGACAAGCGAAATATGCTTGTCTGCTGAGCGTCCGCTCGCATGCAAACAGACTACAGAACATGCAAAGATATTTTTGTTTAAACCGCGAAATGGCGTAGACATTATAAATAATTTACTTTAAACCAAAATGTCAAAATTGGGTATTTCACTTTGCGTCATGATTAGCATTACAATTAACTTACTTACTTACTTTTCAATGAATTAAAATTACTCGACATTATATGAAAATATTGAAATTGAACTCGGCAGTCCAATGTAACGTATTCGTTCCAAATGTTTGTACCAAATAAAAGTTTAACAAATATTATTACTTATGAGACTTTATGATAAGAAAAAAAAATCAAAATGGTTTAGGTTGGCGTTTTAGGGTAAACGTTATAGGTCGTGCCGTGACCCTTCGTGGTAGGGTCTCCTTGTTTCGGCTGGTAAAATGGCTGCCCCGTCGGCCATAACGGGTCCCCATACATATAGCGGGGCTCGACCGTAAGATCGGGGCAATTCTTGATGAGCCGACACTTGCATTCTGTTTGGAACAAAAATTGTAAATTTCAGGAGAAACAAATTGCTTTGTAAATTTATTTTTTGATAATTAATTGTTAATTAATTACCGTAATTAATTTAATAATTGTGAATTAATCGTCGAACTGTTGGCATTGACGGGCATTCCGCCACCCCACTCGCACTCACCGTACTCAAAAAACTTGCAATCATCTACATTTTTTGGCAACAACAACAACAATGATTCATAATTATGTTTTCAATCAGTCAAATTTGTTAAATGTTTTCAAAAAAAAGAAGATATCCTACCAAAATCGTTGCATTCCTGTCTGCACTCGTCGAAAGTGACGTAGTCGTAAGGGTGATCAGGATACTCAGCTTTGCTACTGACTTCAATTCTGTTCTGTTCATATATGACGAAATTCGAATCGGTTTCGAACTCGTCGCAACCGGAGTACAAGATGCACTTGTCGCCGCCGTCCTCCGAAGCAAAATGACTGCACGCCTTCCCATGGGGGTCGTGTTCGTCCATGGCACTATTCCACACGTTGCACTTTTCTTCACATTTTTCAGCGGTCACCTTTGGGATGGTGTAATCCGTTATTGAGAGGGAATACCCTCTTGCATCCTTACAATTGACACCGTGCTGTACAACGCCATTCAGCGGATAAGGTTTGCAATATGCCCTCGTCTGGAAAGGTTGAACACTTATAGGGCGATAAAGTTGGTGGATGTTGGTGTCTTGTCGCTCACTCATCTCGCTAGAATCACACTCACCAATAAGCAGACCACACGCGCACTTTCGCCATCCGTGAAAGTTCGCGTGCGGGTCGGCCTCAGGCCCCACCGTTCCGTAAGGCGACCCGTAGACAAAATATGAACATGCCATTTCGTCATAATCATTTACTTTTTTGCTATACGAAAAGCCCCAGCAATCATCCCTAGCCGCACATGCTCCAACGCATTCCTCGTGGGTCAAATAATGATAAGCGGTCCCGGAAACATCCGGATTATTGGTTGGCCAGTTCCCATCTGCGCGTACCCATTCTTGATTGGCGCACTTGTACTTGTTTTCGTACAAACCGTTGAAACCAGGCGCGTTTAGCATCACGCTATATGCACGCGGGCTCAAATCCTGTACGGGCAATATTTTCTGTGCGTTGGCAATTCCAAGCAAATAAAAACTAGCAACACTAAACTTAAACGTATGCATCCTGACGATGGAATTAAATTATTAATTACTGTATTATGATGTAAAATCGGTGAAATGTAAAGTTGAAAATATTTATTTTCAAAAATAATTACTGTACCTTTGATTATTGTAATAATATTAATGAGTTTAAGGTTTGAACGAAATAAAAATAGCCGTTCGTGAAAAAAATGGGTCCTGGGATTTAATAATTACGTGATTACCAATTGATTTATGAATTATGGTGTGGTAATTAACAAATATTGATTTATGAATTATGGTGTGGTAATTAACAAATTACCAATTGATTTTAAATTTTTACAAAAAGAAGATTAATTATTTTATTATTGATGCGACAATTATTATTAAAAAAATAAAATGCAAATGGGGGTGGGGTGGGGTGACGAAAATCAAACAAAAACATATTTGTTCTACGCGGTCTAAAACAAAATACATGAGCGCGCGTTGGTGAACGAATTGAGAAAAAAACGAACGAAATGATGTAATGCGACACGAACGAAATGGCGGTGATGATAACACGTTTAGACGATGCAAATGCTGTTGTTTCAAATACTTAAAGAAATAAAAAACATTATGGGGGGACTTAATCCAATATTTTTTACGAAACAAAACGAATTACAATGGGGTAAAATATTTTTACAATTTCACGAAAAATGATGAAAACGTACGAAAACGACTTTGAAATGATTCACTTTACACAACAAAACCTACTGGCACAAATTAAGAAAGTAAGCATAGCTAAGCAACAACAACAACATTCAGACAACGCGAAATGAAAATGACGAATGCACAGAAAATTTTGCTGAACAAGTTATGTTTTTGTACATATACATTTTTTCGTTTGAATTTATTCTCTAAGTAATGTTTGCGCGATAAATTTAAATTCTAATATGCATTTTTACTTATCTATGTTAATAAACTGTAAAATCATTTAAAACAGTTACAAACCGGTAGCCAGATAATCCTCCGAGTCTGGCTGCTGTTTTTTCTGCTCTACGTACACCTTGGGATCCTCATGCCCTGCCTGACCTAAACTAATGCATCCTACCTCGTTGAGCTTGGGATTTGCGTAATCCAGCACCAATCTTGGATCTTCGGGCTCGAATTCCTTGGCTGCCTCGAAATCTTCCGCGGCCTATAAACCACGTACAAAACAAACTTTTACTTTTGATTTTTTTTTAATTTAAAAATGATTATATTATAAAAAACGATTGAATGAAAAAATTATGTACCTCCATGTATTTTTGCAAAGACTTGTAAGAAAAGCCTCGTCGGAACAGCGCTCGCGCATTCGTGGGCTGCATCTCCAGCACGCGGGTGAAGTCAATAATGGCCTCCTCGTGGTTTCCTACGACCTGTGAGCATTTGGCACGCTCATGTAAATAATGCGGTTTGTTCGGGCAGTGAAGGATGGACTGGTCGAACGCGGGGACGGCCAGCTGGTGCTTACCGAGATTTGCATAACACAAACCGAGATGGAAGTAAATATCCGCTGAATTTCCCCAATAAGGAAGATTTGCGGAGGTCTGATTATCATGTTTGGTGTTTCTGATACTCGCCTTGAGGTCGGAGATCGCCTCGCTGTAGCGCTGGTCGGCGTACCGAGCAATACCACGCTTATACAAAAGCTGGGGATCGGATGGGTCGATCTTCAGGGCGGACGAGAGATCTGCCTCCGCCAATTGACATCTATTAGGTCGACATGGTTATATATGAAAATGAATGAATGTTTAGCGAAATGACTTGTATGGATCGACGTGCGTACACTTGCTCACCGCGACAACAACAAAACCACACAAATTTCTTGAGACAAAATGATTGAAATTATTATTCGTGACAAAAAGTTATTATTGTATGCGTAATAATCAATTTTTGATCATCTTCTTTTTCTCAATTAATCAATTATTGTGCACTGTAAAGACAGACTGTACAAATTTCAAAATTGTTTACAAATGTCGGACCGCCGACTTAATTACAAACTGTTTCAATGTGTCAAATCAAAATGAATTTGTAAAAACTTTGTAATGACTATTTTAAAAAAGTGACAATACGATTTTATTGGAGCTCTGCGCAGACAGACAAGAATATTAAAAAAATAAACCTGTATTTTTTTTCTACAGGCGTGATACGGCAAATGAAACTGATTACATCTAAAATTCCCAGACGCGTTTCATGTCGACTCCACACGCCTCAAGATTGGGCTTGCAAGCGAAATTAATCATCGGCGGCGGGCCGCAGAGGAGGACGACGCAGTCGGACTGGTCGACGGGAAGATTTTGCTGGATCATTTCTTTTGTTTTTTTGGCATAAGCGCCCGAGTGGATTTACATTTTACTTTTGGGTTTGGGTGGTGGGGATTTGTGTTATGCGGCGGGAGCTAGAACGGGAGATAATTTGGCGGTTTTCGACTTTCAGCTCTCTCGACCAAAAATTTTGATCAGGTCGACTTGGTAGTTGCAGCCATCATATCGAACTCTTTTACGAATGCATCCGTCAATTCGTTCGGGCTGTCGTACCGTACTGAAACGTTTTAAATCCTCTTTGGTGACCCTCGGGACTACGTTCATCTCCTTGTGCGCCGTAACGAGGCATGGAATTTTGCTGTCACCAATGGTTCCCCGTTTAATTAATTATTTTGATTGGCTATGATTGCGCAATTTGCTGTCATGATGGCACACCAACTTGTGCGCGCGCGAACTCGACCTGCTTCGGGAGGGCATGATCCGTCTATTTTCATTTCAAATATACGCCCTTATTGTGCTTGCATTTGACCGACCAGTTTCATAGTCGGCACCTAAAAGGTTGCGCACGCGTTCTAAATACTGGCGAACGCCTGGGCCGTCTTCCAGCGTTGCTTTTTTGCCAATCGCAAATTTGCCGAGGCCACGTGTTGCGAGCGAGCGCGAACAGACAACCTAGTAAAAGCTGTAAAGTGGACCGATGCGTAGCGTTGTTGGTGTGCGTCCGAACCCTGCAACAGCTCGATCAAAGCATATTTGGTTTTACACCCCCACATCCGCCGATGATATGCGCGGTTCCGACAACGCGCATATTCCAAAAAGGCAGAACGGCTGGGGTAAGACGTCATTCCATTAAGCCAAGCACACAACTCGTGGGTCCTCGTGGAGTTTAAAATCAAACCAAAAGCGCGTCGATCGGGCGAGAGCATTTGGAGGGATCAAACGTAGCTTCACTCCAATCGAAGCTGAACCCAACACACCTTTTCGTCATCTTTGGTCATTAGTGCCAAAGAAATGTCACCGAACCAGCAAGCAACTAAGTAGGACAGCCTCGCTGAGGTTGGATTGGCGGTCTGCTTCTGCCTGTCGATACTGCTCTAACTCCTTTGCAAGACGCTCATCCTTCGTAATGCCAATAAAATCCTCCAGAAAACCTTAACGCAGCGGGATATCAAAATTGAACATACCAAACAAAAAACAAAAAAAAACGCACCCTTCGTAATGAAACCAGCGCCACCCTCCCAGCCCTTGGGCGGGCGATCGAGGGTCATGTAACACTTCAACCGCGGCGCGAGGGCCTCGAGCTCCTTGCGGAGGATGATGTCGTCCTCGGTTTGATTAGCGTAAAGCAAAGAGATGTTGGCATGATCCGACGAGTTTTTGATCACATCACGGATGATCTGCAACATCGGCGTGATACCAGAACCACCAGCGATCATAGCGATATTCGCGGTTTTGTACTCCTTACCCGTCTTCTTAAAAACACCACCGCCAAGATACTTAATATGCCCAAACGGCCCACTAATCTGAAGTAAATCACCGATACTCTGGCACTCCATCTTATAACCAGACTTACCACCGTCAGGGAATTTTGGATTTTCGCTCGGGCGGTAGGACTTGACGACGATGTCAAAATATCCCTTGTCGTCCTCACTCGTCACGGGCGTGTATTTACGATCGATCTCATCCAACTCCGCCTCAGGATCAGCACGTCCGTTCCACTCTCCCTCCTTCTGCCGCTTAAACGAATTAGGATGATGCACCTTAATAAATCCACCAACATACAAGCCCAAGGTTTGACTGCCGGGTAATTTGTAACGAAATCGAACCACATTCTCGGTCAAATGTTCCTTCTGAACCAATTTCACAAACTGGCGCTTTCGGTTAAGAAAAGGCCCACTCTTAGTCATCAAGGGCATGACGACAAACACTTTCACGATGCGAATGATAATAACGGTAAAGATAATCGGGATCATCAACTGCACGTAATCGTTCGTTTCAAGCGAGTGGTTAATCAAATCGCGATAACCATACCCCTCAGCGAGCTGAGGGCACACCATAGCGCAGAAAGGCGTAGGAACATCTCGACCGCCACTGCAAGCGTTGCAGAACAACTCATATTTTTCGTAAACCGCATCCATTTTTTTAATCAGTTTACTACTTTCACTTTTAGATAAAATAAATTGACTCTTTAATACGTACTGTTATTTAATGTAATTACTTACTTGAGAAAATATTAATTTGAAAATGAAAATTTGCAATTAATTAGTACAGTAGTATGTTATATGTTGTATGTTATATGATTGGATCTTGTTTTTTTTTTGTTATATTTCGTTAAGTATTTGTTAAGTTTTTGTTAAATTTCGTTAAGTTTTTGTTAAATTTCGTTAAGTTTCGTTAAATTTTGTTAAGTTTTTGTTTTTGTGAGAGAATGAAGCATGAACCAAAATTTGTATTTAATGTGCATAAAATTATGAAGCATGAACCAAAATTTGTATTTTACGCATTATTAGCAATTATTTTAATAATTTGTTTATTATTATGAATGATTTAAAATAAACACGACATTTGAGCAAACACACTTCTACACATCGATCCATATTATTTTTAATTTTTTTTCTCGTTAAAATTCAATTAATTTCGACAAAATGTTTTAACAATACCTTCCGCGTTCGAAATTGCACTGGGCACGATTGGCCAAGAACTCAGTCTCGTCAGGCTTGCGGTTGACCTCAGAAAATAATTTATATAAAAAAATCGATTTTACGAAATGCATGGCTGGAGCATGATTCAAAAATAAAATCTCGTGTTCTAGCGCCCACAAAATGAAAACAACTGCCTCTAAACGTCATTTATTTTTATTTTCTCCAACCGCCATCGTGAGGTCTTCAATAGCCTTAGCCATGTTACCCTTGGCTCGGAACGCCAACGCTATTTTTTGTCACAAAATTAAATAAAAAATGTTTTTTATGCAAATTTATTGATGATTTAACGTTAAAATTAACAAAAAGACGTGCAAAAATAAAATAAAATGTACCGCGATCGTTATGAATCAACGCGCAGTCCGGTCCGTCCGCGTCAAGCATGAGCGCCTGGTTAAAATCGGTGATGGCGAGATCGTTTTTCTCCTGGCGCAGGAACACTCGGCCGCGCTCGAGGAAGTAGCCAGAACGTGACGCGTCGATGCCGATAGCCTGGTTAAAATCGGCCAAAGCTTCCTCATAGCGTTTCATCGCGCTGAACGTTTTCCCGCGTTTTTCGAATAAATGCTGGTCCTTCGGATTGACGTCGTTAAACGTCTGCAACGCCCGGGCGAATTGGCCATCGCAATGATACATAATTCCAAGATGAAACCTCGACGGCGCATGATGGGGGTCGACCTGGAATTTTTTTTAAAATATTTTTAAAAAATAATTTTGTATGAGAGAAATGTGTTTTGAACGATATTGTAATTTTTTTGTCAAACCTCGAGAGCGCGGAGGAAGGAGTCGATACCCTCGCGGACATGTTCCATCGATTCATAGGCGAGACCCTTATGATGCCAATAAACGGGGTTGTCCTCGTTGAGATTGATGGCAATTTCATAATCTTCAAGAGCGAGCTCATGTTTTTCAAGGGCATATTGCGCACAACCACGGTTGAAGAAAATCGCAGGATCACATGCGTTTCTGTCGATGGCCTATTTAAACAAAAAAATGTGAAATACAATTTTAGGTGCTGGAACACGTTTTGAAAATAGGATCTCGTGAGTTTGACGCCGTTTTACTCAAAATTTAATTAAAACTCGGCATCTATTTCCTAAAAATTAAATTACCTCAGTGAAATCGGCGATCGCATCTTCGTGCATGTTCATGTGAAAACTCGCGAGACCGCGATTATTCCAATACCTATTTTTTCAACATTTGTTGTTCGAAATGATTGAAAATGGCATGTGAAACGATAAAATTTGTATAATTATTTTGAACGTAAAATTGTAAAAATGAAAGTACTTAGATTCGTCGGCCTTTTTGTCGACTGCCATGTTGAATTGTTCTTTGGCGCCTTCGAAGTTTTCCTGCATCATGTAAGATAATCCAAGATGG
>Ga0099798_10174_pt1 | contig 20887 bp, 16 predicted proteins | sample Uncmet_Sort29A_1_FD_89870 | JGI IMG/M metagenome (GOLD analysis project Ga0099798, IMG submission 89870) | Marine eukaryotic communities from CALCOFI LINE 67, Pacific Ocean - CN13ID_Sort29A_1 | ecosystem: Environmental > Aquatic > Marine > Oceanic | place: Pacific Ocean: Monterey Bay | collected...
GAGAAAGGATAGGAGAATTAAATCACCAGGGAAACCGCGAGCGTGGATTAAAGGATATATCAACTCGAATTTGAAGGGATCTCAAGATAATCTGAATAATTTAAATTACGAAAATCTCGAATACGGCTTCGAGGACTCGGAGGGAGATGAAAATGAAAATTATCTGGGGAACATGAAATATCCTCTGGTGGGACAGGGATATCATCAAAAGCGTAGTGAGCGATTCAGCTTCAAACAGTATCGGCACTTGACTGCGGCGGAATACGACGAAATTCAGGGAAATCTTCCGGTGAAAACGGTATTCAATCGGTGTTTTGTTGCTCTCTGCGAAGATTTGGCGGATAAGCAGCTTGAGAAGGCCCTGCGAGGGGAAACAGTGGCTCCAAACGATCAGAGTAATACTGTCCAGAATAATGCTGTTCAGAATAACGCTCAACGTTCGAATAATGTGCAGAACTCGAATACTGCTCAGAGTAGTGCTCAAAATCCGAATAATGCTCCGAGTAATGTTCCGAATAGTGCTCAAAATCCGAATAATGTTCAGAATCAGAACCAGAATTTCCAGCCCCCCGAAGACCGTTACCATTTGTTTTACGAGGCTTTTGAGGATGACCCTAATCTAAGTCATCGCGTAGTTTATCTCCAGATGCAGGAGCCGCTTCTTCATGTGGTTCCCGTGAAGGTTTTCGATTTTGTGGGAAAACTGGCGGAAAGAAATTCCCTAAAAGCTCAGATCGCCGAGTGGAAGAAGAAGAATGCGAATGGGGTGGTTCGGGGTAAGAAGTAAAGAATTTACGTTAATAAGTTATTAAGGCAGTGAGTCTATTCGAGGGGTGCTGTACGGTAAGAGTTGAAATTCGGATTTGGTATGAAAGTTAACGGTATTGATCACACCTACCAATATACAGCACGACAGTTTTTGACTTACAATATACAGCACTTAATAGAATTTCCCGGCTGCATGTTGCTCACTAATTAGTCTACTTGGATAAATACTTGGATAATATTTAAGGTACCAATTCCGGCAGCCAACGCAGTTTTAATTCCGCGAGGCACCATGCTATCTCTAACAATTACAACAGCCTGGAGTTCATACCACCCGATAACGGTCTCAATCACGGTCCCAATCACGGCCCCACTCGAGGTACGAAGAATCAGAAGGCGAATCCCAACGAGATCGTCTTCCCCCTGGATCAACTACCGGTGATTTCCGCCACAACTGACGCGAAGGAGTTTATTCCAACCTTATTAAGGGTCGATTTTCTCGACGAAACCACGGGTAAAGTCGGCGTCTCCCAGGACTATAACGGCGTGTCGGCTCATTTCTTCTCGACTTTATTTGCGAGCCTTGCGCGGGGTGTGCGCGAGGGTGAAAAGGAGGAGCAAAGCCCTGGGCCTTTCAGTTCGTCGTGGCTGCCGGGGTTGGCGAGTGATGGTCTGTCGGGCGGTTTGTTAGTGGCGAAGATGCCGTTCGCCGATAGGGATTATGTGAGCTGAAAAAAACACAATAATGTTAACAGATGTGAACTTCACGATGCTTGCGCGCTGTATTCGAGTAGCACTACGCAAAATACTTACTAGTTTTGATACTCTCATTTGAATTTTTCGATGTTATTTCTCATAATACTTCTGATCCTCAAATCTAACACTCCTCAGGCCGACAAAATGGACTCAACCGTTAGCCTGGCCGAGACGCTTTCGCCCGAAGAGTTCGCGGAGTTGGAGCGGCAGTTCATTGAACGCCACTACCAGACCGGAGCACTCGAAAAGCTTGGCGCAATTTTAGTCTATCTGTTCCGAATTCCCAACCACGTGAAGATTAACAAAAGACGAGGGGCCAATGTCGCTGCAGACCTCGGGCGGAACTTCGTGCAGAATGGGAGGCAGGTGGGAATGAGAATGTATTGAAATCTACGTGGTGGTTGAAATTTTTGAAATCTATTTACACTACAGTTACTGAATGTTGGATTCAATTGCAATAATAATCAATATCACGCTTCATTCAATCACATACTGCATCCATTCCACCTTACTTTCAATTTCCCTGCCGTAACTTCGCCCAGATACAGCCGTTACCAACCCGGTTTCCGAATCTGGAGGCGCGACTTGCAGAAGGAAACGGACACCTTTACGATGAGTGGCCGAATGAGGTGAGAGTCGACTGATTGATATTAAATACATCGTTACCTTTTTCTACATTATCATATCATATTCTTCTTGATCTTCATGATCATTTATTAATCAATTTGTCATCATCAAACATTGATAATCAAACAAAAAAGTGCAATCAAACCGATCAAACAAAAAAAACATTCAAAAACAAAAAAAACAGGTCCGTATCGGTAACGTCTTCAAACCCCATTTGTTCACGGGCACCTGTATGATTCGTACGGCTATGGATCAGGCCGAGAAAATTCGCCAAGCGGCGAAAGAGATGGAGTCCACGAGGAATGGTGGGAAATCGGAGGTTGTCGGGAAGGAGGAAAGTGATGAACCTCTCAAGAAGGAAACTAATGTCATTGAGAAGCAGGAAAGTGCGAAGAGTAGGGAGATCGTCAACAAAATCGCTCTCAAGAGAAACATGATGGGAAGGCAAACTTCGCACAGAGTGTTTCGCGCGGTGGAGAACAAATTCGGAAAGAAGAATTTAAGTACACCTCAGAATACTCGCAAATTCCCTGAATTCCCGATCATGCCCGTCTTCGAGCAGATGACGCTTGTCGACTTCTACAATTGGAGTTTCGGCCGCGAGGCGTCACCGATGGCTTCGCAGCTAATCCTGCAACTGCTCCGCCTGCTCATCAGGGAGGAACTTGCGTATCTCGGCGTCAATAATCACGTAAGGAGTGACCGATCAGGTAAGAATCTAAGTAATTTGAGATGCAGATCATAATAAATGATAATCGCTTCATTGACCTCCAAAACTGAATTTTAACCAAAACGTATTGTACTAATTCATCAAATTTCAAAAAAAAATATCTCCAAAATTTAAAATAAATATCTCAGGTAACCAAATCCACCTTCACGCGAAGGGAGTTGTTCGCGCTGTTGGTTCTGATTAATGATAGTCCGGACAGCAAGACCCGCTTTTCGGAATTCCAGGAAGCCAAGGAAAAAGTGGGCCAGAAATTGGTCAAATTTGCGATTGAAACGGGGAGGGAGTTTCGGAAGGCGGAGGTGGAGTTTACGGAAATAGAGTCAGAAGACTCGGAGATGGGGGAAGAGGGAATGAAGTCGGAAATGGGAGGAGGAATGGAGGAAGGGGAGGCGGAAATGGAGGAAATGGACGGGGAAATGAAGCCAGAAGAGGAAGGGGAGGCAGAAATGAACGAGGATGAGGTAATCCAAGAAGAGATGGACGAAAATATGGAATCGGAAAATGAGGAGAATATGGGGCAGCCGGACGTGATTGAGGGATCTTCTAACATCGAGGAATTTACGACTATCACTTGGACGAAGATGGGTAGGGGATTTCAGGATGCGAAGAAGAGTTCGGCAAAGAGCGAAGAGAAGGACAGAATGAGAAGGAACTTGAGAAGAATCCGCAGAGGACAAAAAAGACAAAAAAATCTCCAGAAACATCTGAAGCGCATTACCGGGAAAGACGTTACCGGAAAAGACAAGCAGGAGAAGAATCAGCAGGAGAACCAGTTGATGGCATCCGAGGAAGCAAATAGTGAAAACAACAGTGAAAACAACAGTCAAAACCAGCTAGAGAGCCAATACATGGTCGGCTCAACCGCTGCGAAGACGCCAGCCAAGAAGTTCTTTTCGATGCCCAACAAAGGCTCGTTTTTTAAGGGGAAGAGAGAACGAAAAGGCGCTCGTGAATTGGACGTTATGATGGAGGAATTTCAGCTGGACGAGGAAGACCGTCAGTGGGATAATCCAGAATGGGGGAAATATTCGGATGAGATTGTTGGGGAGGAATTGGCGGGAAGTTTGTTATTTCACTACGTATACTTCTACGGAATGTGCAATGACTGGACCCTGGGCTCGGACTGGAGCGACAAAATCGACCCGGAGAGTATAGCGGATATTTTGGGGTAAGAACTAAGATGAAACGTTTAATAGGAACCAGCCGGCGCAGAAATGATTTCATACATTCTAAGGGTGCCTACACTGACCTGCCCCAGTGTTCCAATTACTCCCTTGGTTCCAATTACCATCATGACTCGTCCAACCATTATTATTTGTCTGGGTCCACGACCAGTTGTTTCCTTTCCCCGCAGAACCACCCCAACCGATCTGATCTCAGTGGGACCCCACTGAGTGACTTTATGGTCGCGTTAGAGAGTGCTTCTAGGCTCGCCTCTATTGATATCACGGTTTCTCTGCTTTTCCTGCACGGACGGGCTGCCCCTTGCGTTACGTAGAGTCCTAACACCCTCGACAGACGCAGGGCCGGTTCCGGTTCGATGTTGGGACTCCGTGGGAGATATTATTATCGGCTGAAACTAGCCTTCTGCTCCTATTCCCTCCGAACGCGAAAAAGCTATCGCTTGCTTCTTGCCAGTGGTCCCCCCGTCGAGGTGACGTCGGATTATGTTGTGCGGCAATATATAGTGACATACTTTTTCGCACGTGCCCAGTCTTCCTCTTTCATTTTTTAACGTGTCGGCTGTCACTGGCCGATCAGGGGGCCTCATTCGCTCGATTATACACCCTCTAATATCCACGCTACGAAGGTGCCAAGGATCCTACGAGTGAGAATTGTTTTTTTTATTACCTTCACGAAAAATAGAAGATCACCGGTTCCCACGGAGGGGATGACGAATGGCCATCCCGACACGGGAGGTGGAGGACGCCTACAACCTTCCTCAGGGATGGGAGAACCCACAGAAGAGGTCCACCTCAATGCACCTCCCTCCCAGAGGGGTGCAGAAAGTGCACCGGAGGAGCACTCGGTCTTTCCCCATGGTAAAGTCAAGGAGATGAGGAAGACATAATTGGGTAGCAAAAAAAATAAGAAAATATTTTAATGACTTCCTATCCGATATCCAATATCTCTTACCGCAAGCTTGTCCGACAAGTTGCTCTGAATCGCTCGTGTCAGCGTAATCAATGGCAGGGATTCCGCTGGCGGCAACGAGTTAATCCGATCACGCATTACCACTTCCGGATCTTGGTTCAAAATCGGGTTAAATTGTAAAAAGAACGTTTTAAAAACGTTTGAAGATATATTGAGGTAGGTCAACGTTTCCGAGTTTATCTTTTGGCTTCCAGCACGGTCAATCACGCTCAATCGGGTTTCGTCATTCAAGTCGGCCCAGCGGGTGTTGCCAATGGCCAATACAACATCTTCAACCGCTCCCAAAGGGAAACTTATTCCTGGTTTGATTGAATGGCAAAGATTATGCGGAATCGTTGTCTAATACGCGATGGTCATGTCATCATTCCAATAGAGTTCCGTAATTAAATTTCAAAGGGCACATTATGATTCAGTCTAGCGCCGGATAAAAAAACTATCCCACATTCCCCCAGCTATATGTGCCGCAAGCATGTCCTCAAACCCCTCGATAAGGACTCTTTAGTCAAGTACCTCCAAATGAAGCACGCATGGGAGCAGACGATGCCATTTCGGGACGGCACCACCATCGCGAACGCGAAACAAATCCCAGCTCTGGCTGATTTAATCTTAGCGGAGCAAAAAGACCATGGGCGACACTTGAGGCCGCAAGTGATGGCGGCGGTTACTGTGGCTGAGCGGGATCTTTTGGGAGGAACTAATATGTGGGCTGAAGATGAGGAGGAAGAAGAGCATTTGAAGGAGAAAAAGGAGAAGACGAGGAGTGTAAGCCAGAACTCGTATTAATATTATCTGAAGCGTCGAGCGATCGGATTTCAATTTGTATATCATACGAGTCGAATTAATAGGAACCTAATAGTATTAGTAATATGAAACAGTAATCGATTCAAACCTATGTCACGACGCATTCCACTTACAATATTTACTTATTCGATATTACCAGGTCCTCACCTCCCGCACTCTTCTGAAATCCACGGTGAAAGGGCTGGCGTTGCAAATGCTCCTGTCGGAATTCGGCCCGTTGATTTTGGGTATGTTTCAAGTTTCGCGTGGCATGGACGACTTGCGAAGTGATTTGATGGGGAGCTCTGACATAAAGGCTTCTCCCAATAAAACCTTTAAAATTAACGACGAAGCTAACAATTTCTTGAAATTGGCGTGCGGGCGATCGATGATGGACCCTGAGAATAATGGTGATCACTATGCAGGTCTCGATACTGATGAGGAGAATGATGAGAATGGTAGTGAATTTATTGGTAAGAATTTTGTTGATGTAACAGGCCCCACAACAGCTTCTGGTTTGGTATCATCAGCAAAGTCCCCAGCAGCCGCAGATTTCGAGATGAGTTCATCATCGCCCACGTTCCTATTCCCCGCAACAAATTTCGAATACAAAGTGCAGGGTCACCTGATCGATATTCACTTCCGCGCAGTTACGTCCCCGAAGCAGTCAGCTAGTACGGGGATCCAGTCCAAGCTCGATCTGATGGTGGGGTGGGTCAACGAATGGGTGATGCAGTTGGAGGAGAATGTACAAGGACCTTCATTTCCGAACAACAAGAGAAATAACAATCTAAATTCGAAAACGGTGACATTAGCGGAAATGAAGGGCGAAACTTCTCAGACTCTGCCGGAGAAGCTAACCAAGCACGTCACATTCCTCCCTAGTAATCCGTTCACGCGGAAGGGACTGTATGAGGTTTATACTACTGCAACGGGCCTAAATCCAAATGATGAAGTCAACGATGAAATGAACGAATCAAATCTGGAAGAAGGTTCGGAAGCTTCAGATAATGATTCTGCCGATAATGATTCTGCCTCAGTAGTAAAAGGCGCGAATGATGATGATAAAGAAAACATGGATCTTATCCGTTCCGAGTCCCGCAGGAAGCTTCAGCAGATCGTGGTCGTCCTCACCGGTCGCCCGACAGGACCTCCCGCGAATGGGTTTGCTGTGACATGTAAGTGAAAATTCAGATACCTCAGTGCTTATTAAGCGAATTCATTATTCATATCGTGTTAATATGGAGCGAGATGTACACAGTATTGTACTCTTGGATCGTTGGAATAATATCGCATTCATTTGAATCGAACGCTTACGTATTAACTAAGAAACTTTGCGTATTAAATGATTATCTTCGATCACCCATAAATCCAGGCACAAATTCCTTCGGCGACGCGCAGAAGAACAAAGAGCCTCTGCGGGTTCATACCTGTTCCGACGAGTGCCGAATGCAGCTGAACGTGAATCATGCAGATTGGACGGTTACGGAGGCGGATTTGGAAATGATGAAATTGGATTCAGCCAAGATTTCGGAGGAGTTGAGGAGTTTGGGAATGGATGAATTGAGAAACTGGGTGGGAAGTGATAGTGAAGAAGATGAAGAAGATAGTGAGAAGGGTAGTGAAAAGGATATTGAGAATCAGAATAATCGAGAGAGGATGGATGTTGACATGTCAGGAGAAAATTCTGAATACAGTAGAAAAGGACCATCTCGCAGAGAATCTCTTAAGCCTGAATCCCAAAATAATGCGTCTCAGAAGGATGAACAGGGAGAAAACGAGGAAGAGACCAAAGAGAACCATGAAGAGAATATACGAAGCCAGAATGATATTCCCACCGAGACGGAGCCCCGAACAGAGCGACTTGACAGGACGGTTAGTAATAATAGCCTGAATAAAAACCTTGACGAGAATGAAAGCGGTAACCAGCAGAATCTTGACGAGAATGGAAACCAGCTGAATCTCAACGAAAGTAGTCCTGAGATAACTCCAGATCTTAATCTCGAGCAGCAGGCGTCACGGTCGGAAAATGTTCATCGTGAGTCCAATCTCCGGAAGGACACGTCCGAGTCTCTTAAGAATCAGCATGAGGTCAGTCCTCAGCATGAGGCCAGTCCGCAGCAGCTGCATCAGATGTCGTTCAGGGGTGAAAGTGGTACTCTAAAAATTAAATTCAAAAAAAGCAAGATCATAGATGATTAGATCATAGATGATAGATCATAGATGACCCAGAACGCAGTCTAAGATGACTAGATTCCTATGCATTTTACGATGTATTTCTACAGATTCAAGACACATTTTTACGTGAATAGAATTAAAAAATTGAATTTCAAGGTAATCACTTGGACGACCGCAAGGGGAAGTTCGAATTGTCATTGAAACAGGGAGAGGGCAAATTCACACCAGAGAAGTTCAAGAAAAAGCTCGTGGGGACGCTCGTGAAAGAAGTCTTCATCCGGAAATTTTCTGAAGCAATCGACCAACTGGCTAAGGCGGGGAGGCAGGATGCGTTGTGAAGTACGACGTTATGATGTTGACGAGAGATACTGTGGTAAATATTGGTATGAAAGTGAGGGCATGAGGCGAACGAGAGAATCAGATGGCAATGCTATCATATGTTGAAGTCCTCAGAGAGTCATATTGGTGCGACCGTAATGAAGGTCGAAAACGATATTAAGTACTCATAAAGATCGAAAAAAAAATGATGCACTAGGAGGATGTACAGTGGAGGAAAAAGGAAAAACCTGAAAAGGACAAGGTGGTACATAAACCACTCCTTTTGGAGTTGCAAATCATAGTATTAGCCGTTACTATTAGGCATCTTTAATAAGACATGCAGCATCATGATCACCAGGAATTCTGGCATTCTAACACCATGATTAGCAATCACATGAATAGATCCACACAAAAGTTAAAGGGGGCTTCTACACGACGACTGAGGATATCATAGGAGGCGACTATGGCGATGAGACGGCTAAGTAAGTATGAGTATGTGAAGTGCTCTAAAATGGTTAATATTGGCGGGATGATCTGCAATTCATTCGAGTATGACTGGGAATTGTACAATGGATAATAACCGATATACAAGCAGTCTTTTCATGTCAATTTCAGATCGCATCGGTTAATATTTAACCATTGGGAGTATTAGTAAGAGTATCGGAGTTATTGTTACCCGAGAGTCAAGGCGAAGATTGGTGTACGATTTCGGTCACCGCAGGCTTCCTAGAAAAAGCAAGAGAAGTATAGATGACAGATGTGTACATGAAAAAAGAAAGAAAAATCAATTTTACATATGAAGGCGGCATCCAAGATCAGAAATCATGCGTGAAATGAGGAAAACTCGCACATATTTAATACTAGCAGTACTTATGATAACATTAGGTAAACTAAATGTTCTACATGAAGGTAGACTGTACATTATTAAGGATTCATGGATGGCAAACTGTACATATGATGTTTGTACATACGATTTAATAAGCAAGGCAGGTTGTACATGTGATCTGTAGCGACTTCACTTGGAGAATTATAATATTTGGAGAATATCCTACGATAGTATATCGGTTATACTACACTATATTGATTGTACTGTACTATCGATTTAAATTTCGGGTGGCAATGATTGCAGAAACTATCATATCAAATGATGAAATCATACTCAGTACCAACTGTACCAACTGTACCATACAAACAAAGCACCATATTATGTATATTATCACGCGCATTATTATACGCATTGGTGGGGGGATGCGAATCGGGAAGGGCACAATGAAATGGAAATCAACCATTGGAAAAAGACAAAAAATTTCGCGGAAATTTTTTTTTCAAAAAAATGTCGCGAGATTTTCCTTTATTGCAGATACTTAATATTTGCGGGCATACGGGATCATCTGATCATTGCACAATAATTAAATCATAGTGGTCAGCAGAAGGGGAGTCAATAGGAGGGCTTTAATTGATGCATACTTCAGTTCACAGACAGAAAAGAGTTCATGGGCAAAAAACATAGGGGGCGTACAAACTGCAGCAAGGGGAATTAAATAAAAACTTGCGAAGGAAAATTGCGAAGAAAGTTGCGAAAACTGCACACATAATTTGTTTCGGGGGTATCCTGAGAGATCCTGCGGAACCATATGATAGTGATATTAGGCAGATAGTGCGTCATCTGCGATAATTGCACAGCCAGTCTCAAACACGAAGGTTACCGAAGAAGAGAATCAAGCATGCGGAGAATGACGAGGGAGAATGACGAGGAAGAGCTTGACGAAGACAAGTGCTAGTCGAAGGAGAGCTTGTACGCGGCGGGTTGAGGAGCAAACGCTTGAAGTTCTACATATGATTGAAGTTCTACATTTGTATATTAAGTATTTTAAAATTTCAGTTGATTCAGAGTCCGGGTAAGAAATGTGCGCGACAGGTGTGTCTCTATACGAGGAAGTCGATTGTCAGGTCCCAGAGGAGGAGGAATTGCATCATAATGATGATCATTAAATTGCTGAGTGAACAAAGTTGAGAGAAATATTAATTGCTGCTAATAAACGTTCTAATTGAATCTAAATACTCTTGATGGCATGCCCTAAATATTTTAGGCAAGCTCTTGAGTCTCAATGTATTTATTCCATTCCAAAATTCCAAATAATTCCAATCACCAGCAGCAATCACACAGAAGGGCATATGGATCGCGGAGTCGGAGTAGGAATGGTGGAGATGGAACTGAAAGAAAATCGGAGGCAAGTAATTACAAGAGTAAGTAGAGTGCAAGAGACGTATGGTTACACTGACTGCTTTGGACCAACAAAAATATTGATCGTATTTTCAAATCGCAAAATGTCCAGATCCTCGTCTATACGCCGGAGCGACCGCACGTCCTGGAGCGTCCGCACGGCTATGCATTTGCAGTCCAAGGCGCTCTCCAGGATCCAATCAACGGCAGCCACGCCGGCAAAACTGCATAATGCGTCCATCTACAAGCTTCTGGCAGCGTTTCTCGCGAGTATTGTGCTCGCCTCTGCCCTCCTACTAACGCCCGAAAACTTCCAACATTCCGAAAATTTAGTGATTCTGCTTCAGCTTGTTAACTACAACTATCATCACAACAACGATGACCTTCATATCTCCGTCAAAATTTGTAGTGAACATTCTGCTCTACATTCCGCAAGCCTAGTGCAAACACTGCAAACCTTTCAAGCAGTGGCAGTAGGTTACCATCTAACCCGCCGCAGCTATGCCCGCCCTCCTCCTCGCTACTACCTTGGAGCTCACGGAGCACGGATGCAGATGCTGAATGGTATTGACAACAACCCTGGTATTGGCAACAACCCTGGTATTGACGATCCTCATATCAATGAACATGTCAATCATCATGTCAATACCAATGGTTTTGTCCCGCGCCGACTGTCGATGGTTTCGTTCGACAACTCCCACGACAATCCCCACATCTTTCACCCGAGTTACGAATACGTGGGTCCATATTCGGAACATTACTACGGCCCTCCTCGAAAACCGGATCCACCCAAAGTAAAGAACTACACCTCTCCTCGGGATTGGCACGTCGGCGTAATTAAGTGGGATATGGGCAAGAAACTCAACTTTGACCCCGGAGTGCATCAAAACGACGAGGAAGTGCCAAGTTTTCAGACCGTGAATGTCTCCGGGGGCGAACGAGTGAGGGTGAGGTTTGCAAAGAACATCTTTGGAGTGGTGAAAGTGAAAGATGGGGCGAAGGTGGAATTGGGAAGTAGTAGAACTGCTGAAGGTAGAACGATCGTGTCGGGGTCTACGAACGGTGAAGTTGCTTTAGGGGTAGAACCAGTGAAGCCTCTAAGTCATAATGCAGAATCAGTGAAGAGGGCAGCCGCACCGGCAGCCTATTCCAATGGTTTCTTCGGAGAAGCTGCCACTTGCCCAATGGTAAACCCAGCAACGACAGTAGGTTTTGTGAAAACTTCGGCTGAGTATCTGAACACCCCAGGTTATGATAGCTTGAACTTTTCTCCTGCCTCAGCATCCGAGGACAACCAGAGCCAGCTCCTGGAGCTAGGCGGAGGAAGTACTATAAAGAGGGAAGCAGTCCGGCCGATTCCTCTTCCGCTTCCTCCTCAGAAACTTCAGAAGAACAAGTTCAAGTCTCCTCAGAAGAAGACCAAGCCTGCAAATTTCGCTTCTGCAAATTGCACTCCCTCCAGCCTGCTACCGAAATTGGAGAAAGATGAACCTTCTAGTTTCTCCCACAGCCAGAACAAAAACGGCCAAACATTCGCGTCTGGGAGGGGAACAGCAGTGCATGCTAACGGTGCTTCTATTCATGGCCAGATTTTCGTAAATGAAGGCGCTTTCCTGTGGCTCTCAAAACCGAGGATTAAAGCGGGCGGTTTGGCTGTAGCAGTGTTAGACAGCATGCCCAAACTCGGTCCAACTGGAAGCATTGTAGTGAGTGGTTGTGCGGTCGAGGTGGTGAAAGAGGAGGTGAACGAGGCTGCATCAAAGAATCAAGTGAAGACGAACGTGAAATCAGAGACATCGAAGAAGGAGGCGTTGAAAATTCCCAACACTAAGACAGAAAAAAATAAGCCGGAATGCACAAGTGCCAAGGGCCAGGCAAAAGGCACAAGCGCCAGCAAACCGAAAACCAAAACGCTCTCTGAATTCTTCTCTTTCAGTTTGTGCTGCGGAAAAAAACAGATGGAAGAAGTTTTTGCTCTGGATAACAGGCATCCAGGGTGCGATAGGAATTTGAAGCTGTCCGGCAGTCTGCCGTCGTCAGTGACATTGTTGCAGAATCAGAAGACGGGAGATTCAGAAGAGGGGGAGATTCAGAAGAAGGGAAACGAGAACAAACACTTCAAAGCTACACGAAAACTTAAAGACTCAGAGTCAAAACACGAGGGCAAGCTGTTGGAGAGTCAGAAAGCGAATGATAATCAGAATCTCAATCCACAACGAAAAAAAGATAATCTAGATCTGTTTTCGCCGCAAAATAAACCCGAAGAAAACGAGGCTGAGGAGCTCAGTGTCTTCCATCCCTCCACAGCGTTCATCGACGTCGACGTGGCGGGATCTGTCGAGGTAAAAGACGGAGCTCACGCGCTTATTCTCGGAAATGTGGAAGAGACGGGGGAGATTATAGTGGGAGGAGGGAAGCATGTAAATCTGAATAGGAAGAATCTGAATTACAATATGGAGAATCTGAGTATCAAGAATCTGAATACGGAAACCATTATGAATCTGAATACGAAGAATCTGAACACCATTAGTGAGGCTCACAAGCAGAATATCAGTAAGACGGAGTCCCATCATCTCCGCATTGAGGGCTCCATGTTAGGGCAGCTGCTTCTTTCGGACGGAGCCATTGCGAGGGTGGACAACCCGAAAGCAGGAGCGATGATATCAATTAGGGGGAAGGATAGTAAGGTGGTGCTCCCAGTAATGCCAACAATGATCATATGCAAGAAAGGTGCAGCAAAAACCGCAAATGCAAAAACTGCAACGAATTCTGCACCAATTATTCCGGCATCCAACTCGGCCACGAATGGCTCCGAAGATCAAATTCGAAAGTCATCTGTTTCAGAAATGCAATCACACGAGCACCGTGACTCCATCTCCACTGTCGATACCACACCGAGAGCGAAACCATCCACGCACCGTGAAGGGCCAAGCCGACAAACGCTGACAGATTCTGGTCCAAACACTGACACTAGGAATAGCTGTGGTGATTATAGTAACAATGATATACCACTCGACTATGCTGCGTTGAGGGAGCTGGTGTTATCGCAGAGGCGCCGGGGTATGAACAATCTAAAGGATAGTCGCGTGAAAGATGAGCACGTGATGATGTTCAAGGAGGAGCGAAAGGAGGAACTTGGAGGACGCATTGGAGCGAGGGGTACGGGGAAAGCCGACGGAAGAATTCAAGTAGGAAACGGCGACAGATTGCAGAAAAATATGAAATCGCTCGAGAGGCAGTTCGAGGATATGTTGCTGGATTCCGATGACGTCTTAGTGGATTTGGAGCATGATGTCTTAGGGGATACCGAAGACAGGAGGAAGCCATTTCCGATGAACTTGGAAGAAGAAAAGACGGAGGGTAATATCGGTGGAAGAATGTCAGTGGGTGGAGGAATGGACAGGATCTACAGTAATAATTATGATTATAGTAACAGTGATTTCAGAAAGATTGATTTGAAACGAGAGCATCGAGAATTTCGGGAGCAGGAACAAAAACAACTACTGCAACACGGACACAAAAAACTGCTGCCACCGGGACACAAAAAACTGCTGCCCCGGGAAGTGAACGACTCAGAGGTAAAAAACGGTCTCGATTCCCAACGCCAAATCGCCGTAGGGAGAATGCTGTTGAACACTGGTGTGAGTGTATTCGCAACAGACGACCGGGGTGCGTGGTGTGCAGCTGTCGCGAAGGATGTAGATCATAACCGACTGAGAATGCCAGTAGATAAATCTAATGGGCCCAGTGGCAGTAGTCTTAGAGAAGTGGGTGTTGGTAAATCGAAATTCAACGAGGCCGGTATGATCGCCAATACCGATGACACCAGTTCAAAGTTCGGCGACCTTCCAGCGTTGCTGCACGCCGGGTTCTGGTTTGTATCGACAACGGAAGAATTAGAGGTCTTTTTCGATGAGTTGCTGGAGGGAAAGTCGAATGGTGGTTCAAATCAGGCAGGGGTTTCTGGAGACTTTTCTAATAGTAAAAGTAATTCAGGCACTCCTCCAGCCACCTCCCTCACCCCCACCCAGCTGAATTTCCTTGAGCAACTTCCGCGGCAATCAGCACGAGCGAACGAGCTATTCGCGTTATTACGGCAGTTAGTGTTCGGCCAAAAAGATCCCGATTTGGTTCCAGTCGCTGACCTGGTGCTCACTGAGACAGATAAATCTCGGTACATGAAGCTTTTCGGGACATGGTTTCCGAAAATTTCTACGCTCTGTCCTGGGGTCGAATTACTGGCGGTTGAAGATGAGATCTCCAATAGTCAAAGCAATAGTGAAAGTAATACTGATGAGAAACCACTGATGATACCTGGCGCGATGATTGGATCTGGATCTCAGCCTTCTGGTACAAACCTTCAAAAACTAGCCACGACCGCTCAGAAAGTTAAACGAACCACAGCGAAGCAGCTCTTGAAGATCTCCTACGAGCTCTCGCGGTACAGCCCTTCTTTGAAAAAAATGGTCAGTTATGGAAGCAATACGCAAACTTACAGCAATTTCAGCAACGTGGGTTTCGACGATATTCAAGGAAACCGGAATGCCGCTCGAAAATTCAATGAGTGTTTTGGCAAGATTTGCGATGGCTTAGCGGAGCTCCATCTGGGTAAAGCGTTGGACGTGTGGGAAACAAACGTTTTTGGGGGCCGGCTGAGAGACAATAAAAAGGTGGAATTGTCGGAGATACAATACAAAAGGTACGAAGAGTTCTACTCGGCTCTGAACTTCGGGAAAAGTGGCGTCATCACGCTAGCTATCCACGAAGCGGTTCTGCAGCGAGCGCCGGTTAGAATGTTTGATTTTTTATGGGAGGTGGCGTGTCCGGAGGATTATCAGTTGGAGTTTCAGATTCACTCTAATAGCATTAGCAATACTGTGGGACCACGACAAATTCAAATTGGGGAGGAAGGGGAAGACTCCTTTGAGGATTCTCAGGAAGGTTTAGGTCGCGAAGAATCAGATCAAGAACATTTGCAGCAGTCTGGGCCACACAAGTTAAGACCGCCAGTCATACTGAAGGTCGACTTTGTGGAGGAGGAGAGACAAAAAGCAGATTCTTGCAACAAACCAGATACAAATGATAATGTCGGCGTGAGCTTTGAGGATCTCGATGTGACCCTGGAGAAAACTCTAGATTACGGCGGCCCAGCAGCCCATCTCATCACCACTACTTTTGCGGCGTTGGCGACAGGAGCCAGGGAGAACGATTCCGAAGTCGTTGTTTCCGGCGGTGGTAACGGTGACAGACTCGGTCATCTTCCAGGTCTAGCCCACGATAAGCCGACGGGGCTGCTTACCGTGGAGGTGGCAACGCCGTTAAGAAGAGACTTGGAGGGTGGAGCGCCCTGTGAAACCGTCACGTTTAATACTATGCAACTTCAAGACCTAGGAACGAGAACGAAGCCTTGTCCGAAAAACAAGCCATCCGATTCCCTTACTAATACCAAGGAATCAGCGGCCTACCGTGCTCACGAACAAGCAGCGGGGCTTTTCAAGCTAGGGGCGGTTTTGGTGTACCTTTACCGTTATCCGGAGACGATTCCGTTGGTCAGGGAGACACAGCGAGTATGCTAAAACGAGTCGTAGTATGCTATTATCTGTATTAAGCGAGCTTTGAATTGTGTGTACCGAAACTAACATAACTTTAAGTGTGAAACTGTTACTCTATGCATTCATCATTATCCGTAAACCCGTATATCACGATGGAGTTCTGCATCATGAAGGCCATAATTTTCTGTCCTCCGGATCTCATACGTATTAAGCAACAATTTGTAAGCGAATTTCACTTAAATTTCAAGGTAGATTCCCGAAACCGTAATCGCATAATCCGCACGCGATCCACGAAAACCTGGCCCAATCAGATTCCGACAGGGAACGTGTTCCGGAGTCACGTCTTCACCGGGGCTTGCATTATCAGGAAGGCGATGGAGGAAGAGCAAGGAATGCTGACAGTAGTCAAGGAATGGAGAAGGATGAAGCGCGAATTAAGGAGGGTGGAGAGGGAATTAGGGAGGATGGAGAGGGAAAGGCGGAGGATTAAGAGGGAAATTCGGAGGAGAGAGATGCAGAAGCAGAAGATCGAGCGCCAAACGCAGGGAAGGAAGAGAAACAGAGGGTCGAAAAACACGGTCAATCAGATCGGAAACTCCAAAATATCAATTATTGAAGGAGAGGAAGCTCAGAGAGAAAGAAGAAAGGAAGCACTTCTAACCGAGAGGGACCTGCGGGAACTACACTCGAAAGCGAAAATTGGGGACACCGTACGCGGAACGCCGGAGGCGAATGTTTTCCGACACAAGTATTTCGCAGAAATGAGTGTAGCTCGAAAGATGCTGGATAACGCGAAGCTGAAAATCCACGAAGAACAACGCCTACTGGAAGAACACCGCCTACTGCAAGAGTCTAAGGCCCTAGAAGAGTCAGGCTTTAGTTCAGGAGGAAAATTGGGGACCCGTTTTGAGGGAAGCGTTGGAACCAGTTTAGGGGGAAAGTTAAAGCAACAGTATACGGAGCCGTATCAGGACCATCACATGGAACATTATGCGGAGCATTACACAAAGCAGAGCATTCGCAAGAACAATGACATGCAGCAGTTACAGGGAAACTTCGAACAGCAGCTTCGGATTTCGGGAGCCAGAGAGTCAGACGGCTTTTCGGATTTAATTTTTGGGAGCGAGAAGGACGGGGAAAGCAGAGACCAAATCATAATGCAGCAACAACTCATCGAAGAAAAGAATCAGATTGAAGAAAATATTGATTCCGTCGAGGATGACAATGACGATGTCACTGTTCTGCGGGATGAAGATGAATTCATCTTCTCCGCAATACACGAGAGGTTAGATTCTGTGGAGGACTTCTTGCGGGAAGAAGGGTGGATTGAAGTGAACCGGAGTGTTTCGATGCGCAAAGAGTCAGAGAAAGATTCAGAACGATTCGCGATACAAGAACAACTTGAACTCAATCTACGAACATCAACCATGTTGAAGCAGACGAAACAAAAAAATCAAGCAAAACCACAGAAACTGACAACGTTATCGGAGACGATGCAGAGGGTGGTGCAGGGTTTGTTGGTGCCTGAGTTGGTCCCCAGCTGCCAGAGGAAGGGTTCTGCAAATTCTTCGTCTGAAAACGAACCAGATTCACCTGATATCAAAAGGGCGAAGCGGAGGTTTCAGAACGCGCATGCGCTGTCGAGCCTGAGGAAAGAGGGTCGAGCCAATACTTCAAAAGCTCAAACGAATAGTAATACTTCTTGTTCGCCGGCATTTGATGATTCTCCTGACGTCAATGATTTCTCGCAAAAAGACAAGATTCAGAAAACCTTTTCTGAACTAAATTCTCGCTCTCCAAATATTAATTACATCCAAAGCGAAACTCCAACGTCAATCAAAACTCCAACATTTCCGCCTCCAAATCCGATGTTCCTCGCGGAAATGAGTGTACACGACTTCTACAATTGGGCATTCGTGGACTCTACGCCTTTCGTTTCGCGGACAGTCGTCAAATTACTGCGTCTCCTAATGAGGGAAGAGCTGGCGGATCGCGCGACACGAGCAGCAGATCCTCAATTTTCATCGAACAAAGCTCGCCAGAAAACGGGGTTGTTGTCGAATAAGCAGGTAATCTATGAGTTTAGTAATTCATACTAATGTCATAATACTTGCTCTTCCGAACGATATGAGTCGACACTCAGGTCATTCAGATTTAGATGGCAGGAAGTGTTATACCAGTTTCATGATGCGTTCTTGTATTCAATTTCTTCACATCGATTCATTGTAGATTGAAAAAACGATGTATTACTATTTCGAAACTCATGAAGTTCAACTCATATCGCTTTAAACAATATTTGATGTTTCAAGGTATTCGCATTCCTCACCCTACTAAACCCGCAAGTGGGGGAAGTTGAGCAAGAGAGCGCATTTTCCATACTCAACACAACTCTGGATTTGAAGTATAGGCATGATGATAGGCACAGCAAACATAGATATAGCCCAAATCACTCGCCACTGTCAGTGTCAGTGTTACCCTTCGCAGAAGACCCCCGTTACGAGGAGTATATGCGTTATTTGTTGTCCATGTTTGGTTCTCAAATCAAAGGCCTCCTGCACATGGCAGCGGGCATGGCAGACCTCCGAGGTGAGGTTTTGACGAAAGCGTGCAGTACCAACGATCTCGAGACGACAACTGATGCAAATACCAGCAACGGGATTCATAATGCAGGCGGCAATGCCGGCGGATCGGATTCGCCAAACAGAGGTGTTAATCACCATGGTAATTCAAGTACTCACAATGGCGTTGCTTCCACAAGCACTGGTAATAACAGCAGGAACAACAGTAATAGCAACAGCAGTAGCAACAGTAGTACTAGTGGTATAACTGGTAGTGCATCTGATCACGCTCTCCCGAACCCCACCACCCACTTCCAAAGGAAGGTGCAGGGATCAGTTGATGTTCTGCGGAAACTACGGGATCCCAATTTCCATCTGTTCGTTCCGGCCACGAATCAGGCTACCCTCGGAGGGGAGCATCTTCCAGCGGTGAACCGCGCTATCCAATGGCTGAACGAGTCGGTTAGAGAGTTGGCGGCTGAGTGGCAGAATACTGACAGTAGTTCTAGAAAGTCTCGCCAGACGCGCAAGCAGGACACCGAGACCCTTAGGCAGCTGCTGATATTTCTGACGTCGCGGGTTACGATCCCTGACAAGGGAATTCCAGTTTTGTGCCGGAAAGAATTCGGGACAGCGAGGGTGCGAGTGCAAAAGAAAGTGCAAAAGAAAGGTGACGGGGAGCACGGGAAGAATGGGGAACGCAGGGATGAGGAACGCAAGGAGGAGCAAGGCCACGATCATCATGCGGGTGGGACAAGTTGGACTGGAAACGTGCAACCGATGAAGATGTCAACGTGTGGGCAGTATTTGGAATTAAACGTAATGCATAAGGACTGGCTACCGGATTCAGAGGAAAGAAAGGAGAGGAATGGGGGCAGAGAAAACGATACTAACGTGGATAGTAACGTAGATGAGCGCATCAATAGTAACTCGCCGTTTAGAAACACTTTGCGGTCGAGTCTAGGTGGGGACTCGGAGGACCTTTTCACGACAAATAGGAATACCATGTCGACGAATACCATGACAACGAATACCATGACTAATATGAGCGGCGCTATTGCACCCCACTCGAATTCGAGGGAGACTTATGATATTCATCAACTCCAAGCAAATCATGATATTCATCACCCACATAGGGACTCTACGCAGATGATCACCCCAATGGAGGCACTGTCGTCCACGATTGTGGACAAGAGAAGTTTTCTGGCTGGATTCTACAACATAGTGCGCCAATTACAAGGAAGAGCCGATGCGGTGTAATTAAAACGGAAGCTACGAGTGTCGATTGGGTAGCAGAGTGAGCGAGAGTCTATGCGTTGCCATGTGAGTCAGACTGGATACCAGCCTGCAGTGTGAACGAGACATAGCTGAAGGTTGTTTCCTTAATTTTTGGAAGGCTAGGAGTCATTTGTAATCGTGTCGTTTCTGAAGTCAATAATTGCAGCACGTAACAGTGAGTAATTTATTTACGCGGATACGCCTGGCGACATAGGTTCTCTTTCGGATTATGACAACAAGTAGCAAGTTTCATAGTATTCGCTGTCCTGATTCAAATTAATATATTAGTGGAGCGTTCAGCCGCCGCTGGTCCGCCCAAGTGATCCATGTGAATTAGGGACATCATCTCTGAAGTCATTATCGGCACCAGTGACACAGCGACGCCAGTGACACATTCTCTGAAGTCATTATCGGCACCAGTGACACAGCGACGCCAGTGACACACGTCAGTGACACCAGTGGCACACCAAGTTGACCAACATAAACTCAAGCATTATTTCACCAGATGCTGATCTGTCAAGTACAACAAGAGCAGATACTAAACTGCATGCCAAACACAGCAAGAACTGCATGGACATCGCCGTTGCTCAAAATATGAGAACGCGACCTTTGTTTCACATGTATGACATAATAGTATGTCAACAGAATATGAATAATTGGTTGGTCCTCGATTTCCTCGGTTGGTTTCACATGTATATGACAAAGTATTTATCAGCAAGTGCTGCTCCCGTGCGCCTCGTTGTTTAACTTTTCATCATGATAAACGTCGTGGGTGTCTTGGACACCGGTCAAGCAAAAAGCGTTGTGTGGTCGATTCAGATTCCGATGTGCATGTCCTCGGTTCGTTGTTGATGCCATTGTCAATCTCGTGAATTGATAAAAGTGTGTCATCGAGTATATTCAGGCTTAAAGTTATCATTCCCCGAGGCCCGGTGGAACGTCCTATGAATCATCTTCCCTATTGTAA
>Ga0099798_10175_pt1 | contig 20872 bp, 13 predicted proteins | sample Uncmet_Sort29A_1_FD_89870 | JGI IMG/M metagenome (GOLD analysis project Ga0099798, IMG submission 89870) | Marine eukaryotic communities from CALCOFI LINE 67, Pacific Ocean - CN13ID_Sort29A_1 | ecosystem: Environmental > Aquatic > Marine > Oceanic | place: Pacific Ocean: Monterey Bay | collected...
GTTTCTTAAAGACTAAAGTCTCTCTCAATAATATAATCGTCCGGCCGCGACGACGTTCGCTTCTATTTTGATTGGTGCCCGCGCGTGCTATTTATGTTAAGATCGTCTATATAATTCTCAGTACAACAAATGAAATGAATAAAATAATATTTAATAAAGTTTTTGTTCCAACGATATAACAATTTTCTCTACTTCCCAATCTCTCAATATGACCGGAGCTATCTAGTTATCCTGTTCTTATTGCTGCGCCTTCCGTGGCGATCAGCTGAACATCGTAAATAGCATAATCCTAGCATCCAATACCTCACAACAATTCAATAATCAAATCTCTTTTTACGCTGCACTCTTCTGGAATGATCAGCGATACAATTTCCCACAATACACTGCACTCTTAGTGGAGCGGTCAGTGATACTACTTCCAACAATGCACTGCGCTCTTAGTGGAGCGATCAGTGACACAATTTCCAATACAATACGCAGCACTCTTCCTGGAGTGATCTGCGAAACATACCACATGTGAAAGAGAAAAGAAATCCCACCATACACGCACAGCTGCCTTCCGTGGACAGTCAGCACATGTACACATTGCGGCCTTACGGGCCGTTCAACATTCAAGCAGAACATCTCTTTCACTAAAGCATTTTCTCTGCATATTTCTCACAATTTCAAACCTATTTAATTCTCATTTTCCTATATTTTTCCATACGTTTATATACCAAATTAGTTCGCGGTCGCTACTTCTAAACCCATTTCTCAATGTCCAATTCGTTGTTGCCATTTTCTGACTCTTTTAATATTTCTGTTTTCATGCACCAATTCATATCTGCATCCGATGCATATGCATACCATGGTTCCATAAATTAATTTTTCTGACCGAATTACCCAATAATTTATTTATTTTATTCAGACTTCAAACTGCGTATAATCATATGGAATTAACCTTAATACAAGTATACTAAATATATATATAATATTATTATGTGTTTTTGAATTATTATTGAATATAGTAGCTTGATGAATACCTTCCATCTATTGCCTATTTTAAAATTAAATTCAATCAGTTTGTCAAATCAGTTTGAGTAAAAATTATAAATTAATAAATGTGACATTTTGTGTTCATTCGAAGGTCAATTACTATTTATTACTAATTAATGACAAAGTGTTTAAAGAAGTTAAAAGAACTAGATCTTGGATCAAAATTAAATCTGTCGTGATCAGAACTTTAAATAATTTAATTGATGTCAGATGTCAACTAAATGCTAATTTATTTATGGAATGAAAAGCGTTCCAGCAATTAGACGAGTTTTTCTCTCTTTCTCTAAAAAATTAATAGATTAAATTATTTTATTTCTTCCGAATTTGTAGCGGTCTTTTCGATGTTTTCGTAAGTCTATTAATAAAGAGCGCTTCCCGATTTTTGCCAATTTTTTGGGGCAAAAAAACTTTAAAAATTTAAGCGGCGGCCCTGTTTTTCGATAGTTTTCGTGACATTATCTGATAAATTTGAATCACCAGATAACTTGAGATAAGCTATGCAGACGACGCCAGACGTCGTTAAGCGTATTTTAATTTACAATCTGACAGTTAAAGTCACAGTTTAATAGTTTATAATTTATTATATATATAATTTTTATATTATAAAAATTTAATATAATTATAAGGAAACAATACTGAACAGTAATTAAAAATAGCCATTATATCAGTGACACTTCCTATAATATTTATTATAATATTATCGATATATCACTCGTTTGGGACTAGTTTTGCCAAAAATATTTTTGTGGGGCCTGCCAAGGGCCATTAAAAAACGCATGTGTGTTAAGGAAGATTTAACAAGTGAACTATATAACTTCATAATATTATAATATAATATTATATAAGCAAGTGGTTGATACCAATCAATTTAGGGTTTTCACGAAGCCTTAACAAAATTTTGAATTCAAATTTATAAATTTTCGAGTGAACATGTTTAACGTCAACTCTCCGAGTCTGTCTCTTATTCAGACTGTCCATTATTTTATTTTATTTTATTTTATTTTTTTGCATCTGTCCGTTCTTGGGTACACCCAGTTCGACGCATCATATATATCGTTGTCTGATTATGAGAGTATCCTAACCCTTTTGTCATGACTTTGTAAAGTAGCTCGCGTGTTTCCACTGCATCAGAATACATTGAGGTTTAGCGAGCTTGCAAAGTAAGCACTTGTGAGAGTATTTCTTCTAGGCCTCATCAATCTGCCCAGAACTGATAAGAGATCTGGAGAGCGCATTAGAGCACCTGATCGTGTCAGGATGCTGAGGCCCGAATACACGGTGACGGATTTGTAGACACTCGCGGTAAAGTGGTACTGCTGCCTGGCGATTCTGTGATTCTTCGTGTGTCAATCCCAAATTGTACATACAATTTTGCGTACTGGAATGAGAAGCTCCAAACACTCGTCTCCTGATGACGAGAGTCTCTCGCAGTATTTTGCAAGCTTCTTTGTATCGTCCCGAATCTCGAAGAAGGCATCCAAGGTTGGCCGCTGATGACAAAGTATCGTCAGATTCCGATCCGCAGTGAATCTTTTCTGCTGCCAGAGTCTCGCGATATATCTTCTCAGCCTCGTCGAACCTGCCAGCCTGCTGCAGCACGATGGCCAAATTGACAGCCGTATTTCGAGTGTGGGAATTCTCTTGTCCAAAAATTCCTCTTTTTTTGCGTAGAATAATCCTAAGCTTGCTGATAGTAGTTTCAGACTGCCCAGTTTCCTGACGATACTTTGTCAGAGCCATTTGTTCATCTGCATGCAATCTATTGTAAATATCAGCAACGTGTGTTGGCTTCGAGCGATATGCATGTTCCGCATACATTTTCTCCACGCCAACCAGTAGCTGCCCTGAAAATTTCTGCTTGCACACACCGCAGGTCCTGAATAATCCATAATTGTCTAGACCACCTTTCACCAGAGCAGCCTTGAAGTAGCACTTGATGTGCCCGTAGCCAGATCCTCCTCGACAAGCACACCCGAGAGGTAACAGGTCCCCGTTGTTCTCCAAACAGATACCGCAAGATTTAGTACGATTTTCCGGGTCGTTGGCGACTTTGTTTTCTACGCATCTTCTGCATCTGCGGGAGTGGGCTTTCTGTTTGAGCTGTGAACCAGAAAACTGCGAACGGTCCTGGTCCTTCTGACAGGTGGAACACCGAGGCATAGCTTTTGATATATGATGTCAAGAAATGTAATTACTCCGAAGTTCGAACTTAATGATTTCGAGACACGATGTATTATGGGGGTCTTCGCAGGCCTGGCTTTGAGACTTATTTAAGGTGAAAATATATTGAAGCAGCCAAAATATTTATACACACACAAAAAAAAAGATCGCTTTGCGACTGGTAACTGGTTTGACTTTGTTGAACGTTGTTGAACGTTGTTCTATAATTTTTCACGTTGACATCAGGGGCGGGCCGGGCGGCATCCGAGGCATCGACAATGAATGCCAATGATTCGACATAGTTAGATCTCTGCATAACTCTGCATAAATTATGTATTAAGTTATGTATTATCCCAGATCTAAACGAAATTAAATCATATTAACGAAATTAAATCATATTTAAATTATTAATTATTATCTTAACGGTTAAATTAATTTTTTGGAACCGGCTTTTACAAAATAAATTATTTAATATGCATAGACTAATAAATATGCACATATGCATACTGATAATTATTACCCATTTTAAATTTTTGAAAATTTAAATAATTAGAGATAAATTTTGACAATGTATGAACGATGATACCGTAAGACCTGCTAAATTTAAGAATCAGTAAAATTTACCTTTAAATAATAATATTATTACTACGGAAATAAATAACAAAAAAATAAAACTGATGTAAGCTTAGCAGTGTTTTAGTCCAATTATAAAAATTTAACGTGTTAATTATCATGATCAATAAAAAAGTGACTTTTAAACTTTTAGTGAAAATTAAAAACCCGGGCAGTTGACGGCAATCATAAAATTTAATAATTTTTTATTGAAAAAAGAAATAATATCTATGCATAAAATTCAATAAAATTTATTAATAATAATTATTATAATTTTATCGATCATGAATATTAAATTTTAATTAATAATATTATAATAATTATATATATATATATTAATATTATCTAGATCTATTCAAATTACCATATGCATATAAATTTTATATGTGTGCATAATTTATAATTAAATAATTTTATTATGTATATGCATAGAACGCGTTCTATGTGTGCATAGCTATATATAATATATATATAAAAATTTAATTATGGTAATTTATTATATATATCATTGCATGCATAAATAATTATTACGCTCAAGGCCGCTTATAATTATTTAACCTGCAGCTCCGTGCAGGCGCACGTGCACGTGGATCGGGGCGGCCGTTACGTACATACGTTTTTGTGTTCGAAAACGGAATCAGATCAGAATCATCAGATTCTAAGATAGAACTATCGATAATAAAATTTAATTATGAATAAATTAATAATTTATTAATATAAATTATAAATAAATTATGCATATAAATATTATATAATGCTGTTATTAAATTTTTATACCCACAGGGTAAAATTTAATGGTCATAATAATAAAATTGTTGCATAATTGAAGATAATTTATATTAATAGCGCATGCATACAGAGTCTATTATGCATACGTACAGACAGTCTGATGAGGCCAATAATTATTTATTTACTAATTTAATACTAATTCCAGCCATTTATTTGGCGTTCTCTCATTCTCGTGTGCGTATACAATTATCCTGTTTATGCGCATTCGAATTCCTTCAATCACTCTCCACTTCAAACGTAAGTAATTGGGTAGACTAAAATGTTTATACCTTGAAGTTCCCGTGTGGGTGCTGCAACCCCGCGATTAAAGAGGAAGTTGCGTTGGTGGTGGAGGAAATTGCACGAGAGAGCAGTCTTCAAATAGGAAGCTGCCGAGCATAGTTTATTATTTTGACCTGGCTACTAGACTATTTATATTTATGTTTAATATATATATATAATATATATATATATATATAAATATCACTGACCCCTATGATCTGTCTGGTCTCATAACGGCGTAATGTGAGGTATACACATCGAAACTATAAAGAGTGGCACTTAGCAGGATGCCTCGGGCCCGCGACACTAAAATATGGAACCAGGATTTGGTTATGGCGATGCGGTCAAAAATTTCTGTTTTCCTTGTTGATTTATACATGCCCACAAAAATTGCTCTCACGATTGTAGCATTCGAATGAACGACGCAATACAGTGTGGCAATATGCGCTCTGTCATGTGGCAAAGGGCAGCCGAGCAAATTGAAGGCGAGGCAAGAGGAAAGTGTTGATGACAGTTGACGCATTGAATTAAATTGTAAACTTTTGACACTACAACTTTAGATATTTATGCGTTTTCAACTGGAACGGTTTCTTCATCATTACGATTATTGTTATTAGTAGTAGTATAAGCATAATAAAATTTATTCATCACCCCAAAACCCGACTATGGCAGTAAAGTATGCGTACGAGTGGTCTTTATTACACACAAATGTTTTATTATAGCTCGTGGACGCGTGATTGTTTTGGTTTTTTCGTTACACAATTGTTATTGTAGTCCTATTATTAAAATTTTATTTAAAATCAAATTGTGATTTCATCTAGTCAATACCAATAATATGAAAATTGATTTTAATTCTTCTACATCAGGTTGTTGGTTTGCCAAACACATTGAACAAAACAACACGTGAAACGTGCGAGAAGATAATTCGTGGAGACGAACCAATCAGACCTGCTGGAATGGAGGTTATGATAAGACAGTCGTATCCTTTTCTTTTCTTCCTTTCCTCCCTGATCGTAAATATTTCATTTGAAATAGTCTTCGAGCGCCACTGTTGGAACAATTGATGATCTGTCAAGGCACCCTTGTAAGCATAATTCGTTGACTTTTTCTTTTTTTTTAATTTAGTCACGGAATAGAAATTCATTGGTGAATATTCACCTATATTATAATCGACATGTTTCAAATTCACTGTTCGACCTTTAGATTTGAGTCGAATGGCGTACCGAGGAGGCGGGTATATCACTGTCTACGTATCTGAAATAGGTTATGTATGTAAGCTTACCTACTTGATTTAGATATGCACTGCTTCTTGCACTCAAGCATCATCCTCAAGCTAGAGGTTACCATTATAAGGTCTTAACACCTGTATATAATTGTTGTTACATAAAATGCAGTTTAAATAACAGTTCCATGTAAATTAAAGTTCAAAATTGATGCAAAGATGCAATATTATCTGTCATATTTTTCTTTTTTCAAAATCAGGACGAGCTAATTAGAAATGCGCAGCATTATTGTGACGAAATTATGGAAGGAAACTTCTTTCGAGGTACACATCTTCGGCAAGGGTGGAAATCAATGCAAAGTCTAGTGAAATACAGATTTGTTACACAAAAATCATATCAGAGAGAGCGGTATTCTTATTCTTATTCTTAATAAGCTTATTATCAGAATAATCAGATCTTAAAAGGCGTGCAGATAAGCTGTTCTTGAACCACCTCTCAAAATAATATTATTGTTTAAAGGCATATAGCAAACTACAACAGAGGTCCAAAAGACGAATTCGCCCTAACGCCAGAAGGTTCAAGATTCATTGAGCAAATGCATATCAAATGGTATCAAATTAATCAGTGGAGTGTCTATGTGTGCATAGCTATCACAGCTAGAGATCTACCAATATATCAAATTATGAATTTAGTGCCTATTTTAAACTATTTTGCATTTATTTTTTTTCTTCTTTTAGGCCGGACTCGCGGTTACCTGCAGATTTTCATAACTATTCTGCAATGGGAAACGTAAATTCTTCACACCCACCTATAACATCTTCTAAACTTGGAAAAGATGATGAACAGAGATTGAAAGAGTGGCTTGAAACAAAAGAAGACAGGATAGAGTTTGACGTTTCGAAAGAACGGCGAACGCATTTGCACCGTCTTTGTGAATGTATGTATATTTTAGTTTATTTATTTTACATGCGTATGTGTTGTTGCACTTTATTTAAATCAAAAGGGCATGGTTTAAGTCATGAAAGCAAAGGTACAGGACGAAAGCGAACGCTTGTCGTGACTAAAAAAAACAGGCCTTCAAGCATCAGCTTGTCAGCCATACAGTCCATGAACTATATGGATAAAGATATCAATTCTATTAGCAGTTCATCTATATCTGAGTCCAGACTTACCCCCATGAACTACTTGGATCAAGACTTTAAAAAATTTGTTGCTAGTCCGTCTATATCTAAGCCCACACTTTCCCCGGCTCAGGCAGCCGCTGAAGCGGCCGAGAAACGATTTCGGAAATCAACATGTACATCAAAGCCAAAGAAAGGACAAGAACTAAAAGTGCACCAAGGAACAATAGAAGAAGAAGAAGAAGAAGAGGAGCTGCAACGAGCAATACAAATGAGCAAGACAGAGACAGAACAACTCAAGTTTGAGGAACAATTGCAGCTTACAATTGAAAAATCAAAAACCGATATGGGTAAAAGTTACAGTGGTATGGAAAGTGAAAAAAAGACTTTATTTGAAGAGAATGAATGCACGAACAGCATCAATTTGAATGATGATTCGTTCGACAAGCAGGTCATAGGAATGAGCAAGCCAAAGACAGAACAACTCAAGTTTGAGGAACAATTGCAGCTTACAATTGAAAAATCAAAAACCGATATGGGTAAAAGTTACAGTGGTATGGAAAGTGAAAAAAAGACTTCATTTGAAGAGAATGAATGCACGAATAGCATCAATTTGAATGATGATTCGTTCGACAAGCAGGTCATAGGAATGAGCAAGCCAAAGACAGAACAACTCAAGTTTGAGGAACAATTGCAGCTTACAATTGAAAAATCAAAAATCGATGTTGGTAGGAATTGCTGCGAAATGGAAGTTGGACGGCAAAACTTACTTCCAGATTATGACGATAAAAATTGCGTTGACATTATTAATCTCGACGATGTCGACGCAAATATAGAGGAGACAACCACAGGAAGTATGAAACTTTTGATCGATACGAGGGAAAGAGTGTCAAACAGAAGACCTCGAGAGCTATTTGATTTGCTAGAGAGAAAATTACAGGAGCAAATCCGATCTAACTCAATTAACTCATTTAACTCTTTTAACTCGCCGTTGCTTTGTTGTCAAGTTGAAAAACGGAGTCTGGCGCTCAGCGATTACATGTGGCTGTTATTGGACGGAATGTTGGCAAATTGTTTTGTAGAAAGGAAACAGATGGGCGACCTTGCTGGTAGATCTGCGAGAGCTTGTGGCACTCCACATTTAGAACAATTAGCCAGGCTCAGTTATTTACGTCAAAATGATACTTGTGCGCGCTCGTTCTTGCTCCTTGAAGGAGATTACAGTGTTGCAAAGTAAGACATTTTACTAATCATTAACATACAATATCATAAACAACCAAATACTTCTCAATACTATACTTGATTAGTTCTACAGTGATCAACAATCGCTCCTATGAAGAATACGAAAATATCGTTGACTCAATTGATGCCGTGTTTCGTCTGATTGTGAAGATATTTGTTCATGAAGGATCCACCATTCAAATCATCAGTTCTGGTCATCACTTGATGACTGTCAGGCTGCTGTCTCAGTTAACAGTTGCCGTTGCATCAGAACGGAAAATGTTAATGCCGGCTTCGACTTTAGAAGAATTCAATTCGAAAAACAACAAAAAACAATTTGAATTGAGAAGGAGCAACTTTTCAATTCAACTTCAGGTCGATCTTCAGCATCAATATTAGTACGTTCTCATTTTATTTTTTTTAAACTCCTATGTGCTATCACTAGGAGCTATTGACAAGTTCACGAAATTCAAGTCTAAGCACTGAAATCATTTGTGCTGTTTCGGATTTTATATCGCAACAGTTTGTGGACTACAATGTGCTAGAAAATGAATTTAAAAAATGCTCATCAGCAACTCAAAGACGACACTTACTAGTGCCATTATTTTCTAGCCTGAATGAGGCTGACGGGTCTACTATCGTACGAAATATACAATTTCACAAATATACAATTTGTGAAGCAATTGCAAGCATATATGAAGGGAGACCAATCATTCTCAGTCAGCCATCCATCTCAGTTGAAAACACTCAAAGAAAATTGAGATTGGTTGGAAATAGATCAATCCTAAAGCAACATTTCTTGGATGAGTACGAGAAGGATGGGGATAACAATGTTAGGATAGAAATCAAAGAAGATGCTGATGAAAACTTCAAACGTGTTGAACTTATTTCCTATAGTTCAATCAGTTATAGTCGCTTATACAGAGTGTGGCTAGTGCAAGGAAGCTTTTTGATTGATTTAATTCGTACAACGTTTGATGATGGCGAATCCTCTTTAGGAAATGCCAGGACGGCAATGCAACTTTTCAAAGAAAGTTTAGAATCACATTTTTCCAAGACTGGAAATTGTGCGTGTTGCAAAAGTGCATATGAAATGGTAATTTTTGACAATGTGAAAAAATTTTGTTCAGCGTCTACGAAAGCACAGTCGGATCTTGAAACCAATTTGAAGGAAAAATTACTTTCATTGTGTGAGTTGACGATTTTCTTGCTTCAATACGACCAACACAAATCTATAGAAAGGCAATATTTCGATCTTAATTGTCCAACAACATTTGATGCCAAGGAAAAAATTATGGCTTCGATGATTGAAGAAGTTCATAAGAAGGCTCTGCTGTACCATGATGCCTCAAAAAGCGGATGTAGCTGTAAGTCTGGATACATTGTGCAATTTGAAGAAACTAAAGAATCACCAAACGTCTATCGATCCACTAATTCGGATTCCGAATCGAATGATTCAGCAGATTTGTCAGGTTTAAGTGAAGAGAGAAGCCACCCATCAAAACGCCGTAAGCTCTAAAATTGAATATTATAATATAATATTTTTATTTGTCATTATATACCAGGTATAATTTAAATTTATAAAATGACAATAATTTTTAATACTAATATAACATAATTATAACAATTATTAAATTTTATTTTGTTGAGTATTAATAAATTGTATAATTCATTATAAAGATATCGATATGTAACAATTTTAATGTCAATTTCAGTCTAATATCGATATGATCGATCATTGATCCAATAAACCAGCATGCTAGCGCTAGCTTGGATTGATTTAAAAATTCTTCTTTCTGTTTAAATTTTGAGCTCTAAATTGTTTCAGACGATTTTTGTTTTGCTCTTAATCAACAAGTTAGGAATATATTATAATAATGGATGGATGTTTCAGTTACCACTGTAAATGAAGTGGGTCTTGCTTTGACCATGGGCCGACAAAGTTTCCGTTTGCAGCAACTGCAGCACTTTTTTAAGAAAATTAAAGAAATGAAATAAAAATTCAGTTTTAGTAACTGCTAATTTTTATTTTTGACTGCCTCACCAGTAGCCGTCCAGATCCGTTGGTGGATTCCTAATTGGCGGGTGGTACGTGTCTGCAATTTCGATCACACGCTTCATCATGGCTGCAACGACAGCTGGATTTTCTTTCGCTACATCCCTATGTTCTGTGATTGATTCGTCCAAATCAAATAGACAAGGAGACGGAAAGCATGCGGGTGAGGTGTAAGATGGCGATTTTGGTGTGATAGGGTTAGAAGAATTTGGTGAAAACCATCCAAACCAGTTGTTCTTTAAAAGAATAAAAATTATTATGCTTCATTAGTCATATTTCAAGCATATAAAGTTCGATTCATTGCTAATTTTGTAATATAATATTATGGACTACAACTTGCAACTCGGGGCCTAAAACAAACTTCCATTTTCCGTCTCGAATCGCAGAGCTGATACACGTGGGGGACGATGCATTTTTTGTGAAGCATGTTCCGTTGCTCTTGGATGCATTTTCAAACATCCTGTGATCTAGTATAACCTCGTTTCGGTTTGACAACGCAGTTTTGCCTATTACAATTGGTTTTTAGCAGATCACCCCACAGACAGATAGATAAATAGACAGGCAGACATACAGACCTGAGATCCAGTCCCAGGCATTTATGCTATCTAGAGGAGCTGGTGCGTTTGGTTCCAGATTTGCTTCAATTCCAGCAATTGTACAGAATGTACTCAACCAGTCGGTGATATGCATAATGCCATCATGCACTTTGCCTCGCTGATGTTCAGGTAATATACCTCCTGTGACAAATGCGGGGACCCTCACGCCGCCCTCCCAATTTGAACTCTTGCCGCCTCTGAGTGGATGATTTGACCCTCCGACTGTAACCGGAGAACCATTGTCGTTTGACCAGACAAAAAGTGTATTGTTCCAGAGTCCAGACGAAATCAAAGCTTCAGAAACATTTTTGACTATATCGTCAACAAATGAAACCATTCCCGAGAAAATTGCTCTTTTTGTATCATTAGTGAACATTTTGGAAAACGGTTCAACATAGTTCCATGGTGCTTCCAATGGAGCGTGAGTGTTGTGCAAAGCTAAATAGAGAAAGAGCGGGGTATTCGAAAAATTACCACGAAAACTGTGTTCCTCAATAGTCGCTACAGCTGCTTCAGAAAATGTGTAACCAGTATAAGTACCATTTTTACCTAATAATTTCGGTGTATATGTATGTTATATAATTGTATATTGTTAACGTCACAGTCATGCCCACAGCTCTGGAAATGACATACTTCTATTGGTTACTTGTCAGTATAAATATGTATAATTAATAATTATGGCACCATCATTAAATTACCGATAGCTGGAATCGTGGTAGCCATGTTTGCTCCAACATGATTTTTGCACACCGCCGAGTCAAACTCACTCGCTGTTGGGTGATTGCCTCCATCTTTTTTTACCAGAAAACAATTGTGGTAATACTGATGCGAAGGATTCTCTTTTCTCCAACTATATCCGATGCATCCAATACGATTTTCACACAACTTCTTACACTGATCCTGGAATTTAACATGATCAGAATATATTTCTGGATAATGATATTTCTGAATAATAATAATAATAATAGTAATACCTGGTCGTCAAATTTTCTGACAGTCCACGGATTATAACCACCTACGTCTTTAGAATCATGGTCGAAGAATTCATGCAAGGCAACGTTTGGTAGCGTTTCCCATTCTGTGCACGTGGCAGGCCACAAATACGGATATGGTTGATCTCCTTTATCACCACCAGCAGCTCCAAAGCTCAGATCTACCTCATTTTTTTTACACCAATTTCCAAAGGTCTTGGAACTGTTATGATCCTCGCCACCTTCTAGAAAGCCAACACTTTTGTGAAAGCCTCTTCCCACGGGTGTGTAGTCAGGTGTAAAAAAGCCTTGGTGCCACTTGCCAATATGAATCGACCGATATCCAGCACTCGCCAGCCTTTGCGGAATCATACTGTAATTTAGATGGGTTCCATCAGGAAGTGTCCAGGGAATAAAATTTGCACGCGTAGCAGCGAGCCGATAGGGTAATCTTCCCGTCAAGAAAGCACCACGCGTTGGGGCGCAGTACTTGTACACATAGTGCGACGTCAACTTCAAGCCATTAGCCGCCAATCTATCGAGATTTGGCGTTTTCAAGTATTTCTAATACAGTGGAAAAAGGTGTCAGTTGAAAATTAGCTTTCTGCAGGTTTACAATTATAAGGTATCTACATTGTTGTATCCAACGCCTGCCCACCCGTTATCATCTGTCAGGACAAATACGATGTTCGGCTTGATGCTGTCCTTTTCTGCTGTCGCAGCGGATAGTGATGCCGCTATAATTAGCACGAGAAACATTTCGCTTTCAAGACTTATAACTTAATTCGCTTGTGCCTGAAGAAACTACAGACAAATGCTTTTTTTTTTTTTTTTCACAAACTTACACGAACGTGGCAGGTCGAGCGCTTTTCAAACAAAAATGAACAGTCGCTCTGGGTCGGGATCAAGAAGCTTTAAGAACACGTGCGGTCATATGCACACATATTACATAATAATATCGTCATAATGACGAGTTCGCTTTATGGTCCACGTCGTCTTGATAATTTATGCGCCACACATTGTGTGTGAATATGAGGGGTTCTGCTGAGATTTGGTCTGCATTCGGGAGTGATTATATTAATTAGTCACTGATTACCACGCGGGATCACACTGTATAGATCGATATCGAGATCATTAATCGAGTAATTTTAAGTAGATCTACCAAGCACATGCATAATTATAACGTCACACGAAATACGTATATATACCGTTCAAATAGATCGATATCTAGCTAAGCTTAGACTACGTATGTTGTTTACCTGAAATTACCAGGTTTAATTTTTATTGTAAACTTATATATATATATTATAATTACCAACGTTAACGTTGACGTTAATTAATATTTATTAACCGATTTCACATAACGATTAATATTTCACAATGTCATAATTTATGCACATAAGCTTATATCGCAATTAAATTAATGAATTCGAATATGCATGCATATATATGCATATCCTGATATGCATATGATACATATAATATTATAATTATTTTATCGATATATACGTATCGTCTATATATGCATAGATCTTAGACGTCGACTAGATTCTGATGATATTCGATATATGCACTGCGCATGCAACGCTGGCAGATATTTGGAGAAGGATAATTTAACGATATCTCAAATCTGTGGCCAGATAAAATTTAATATGGATAATTTAAAATGGATTTCAGGTTCGAATTCATGATAACCCCTCGAGCTCATGCAATGCAAATTGCATAAATTTAATATGGATATGCATACCATTTAATAAATTTTATTACATAATTATAATTATAATATTTAATACAAATAAATAATTATGCATATGCATACAAATTTGCATGCATACCAGTGATATGTACAATGTAGATCTAGATCTAGTCCGAGGGTAACTTTCTAGTTGAATGCACATGCCAGTGATGCCACCACGCGTGTTAAGATCACTCTATATAAAATGTGTCACTGCAGTATTTATTTAGTTATCATTTAATGATCCCGTCACACCTCCGTTGCCACTGCTGCGACGTCCCGGGTCCGCCTTTATATTATAATTAATAATCTTTAGGCATACATTAAACTAATATATAAATTATTGCATTTTTTTTTAAGGCCCATTTTTTATATATAGACCGTATATATAATTTAATCAAACGTATCCTGCCATACGAATTGGGCAAAGAATCTACAAACCACAGCAAAGTGTCTCAAAGTTATATCGCCACATACATATTAGATCGTCCCCTGAACAAATGAACGAGTTGTTTCAAGTGGACCGAAAGTATTAGCAGCAATATTATTGCCAATATAACATCCGGTCTTGGGGTAAGGGTTGAATTTGCAACTAAGCTTAGTACGGTTCGTAGCAAATAGGAAGTCCAGCGGAAAATTGATCCATTCAAAAATGTTTGCTTTGGATTCTCTTGCCACCGTTTTTCTTTTTTTAACAATATTTACGAGCGCTCTTGAAGCATCTGGTCGCCAACCCACTATCGCGGAGGCAGATGCGTGGTCAGTAAATCCATCTTCTTGTTTATATTGACATCAATGTAATCTAGATGTAGTATGATAATCTAAAAAACTATTCTAAATGAAACCAATCAGGTCAGCATTTTATCGTAATTGGACATATTATCCAAACTGGGCTATGCCTCCTACTTGCAACACACCCAACTGTAGTAACGACACGAGTCGATATTTCACGGATATCGCACAAGTTTGGCGTATACCTGGCTCTGACACTTGGACGATGGTATTTACCGTTTACGATGGCGTTGGATACCAGACTAATAGAGCGACATCGTCCGATCTTCTTCGATGGAGTCAACCAGAAATTATTTTCTCTCCGCGCAAGACAGGAGTAGTTGGAGATTTTGACTATGGCGGTGCAGCATTTGTAGGCCCTCTGTTGGTCGATTATAACATAACCTCTCCCCGTGAACTTCGTAAAGTGGATGGGTATTTCTGGTCGACATATTTTGGTCAGCCACTTCGAAATTCTTGCGAGCCACCACCTGGTGCTACCGGTGATTCATTTTTTAGATACGCAGTAAAATTACAGCGATAATCATCGATTCGATTTATAGCAATTATTCATTGTGGAATCATAATCCATTCAATTTAGGTCTGGCTAAGTCACTGGATGGGGATCTATGGCAACGATACAGTAGCATGCCAATGATGGATACTGCTGAAGCTCGAGGAGCGCAATCGTGGGAGCAAAATCAAATATATGCACCATATTTACTGGTGGAAAATGAAACGGTTTACGATTTTTACAATGCAAACAGTGGACGAAGTGAACAAATAGGCGTTGCTACGCTACCTTTGAACAGTTTTCCTGGAATTGACTTATCAGGAAGTAAGAATCCTGCTTGGAAACGCAGCAATGCTAATCCTATTGTCAGAAACGGACCATCCTGTGTACATCAAGCTGCAGATCCAAAGGTTCTTTTCTTAAAATTCTTTTACGTTAAGAGTCCGAGTCTTTTGTTGAAACAGGTTTATTGGGATAAGCGTTTGGATGGCGGACGAGGCGCTTGGGTAATGTTTTACTTCGGTACTGATCCTGCTGTGAATAGGGGTTTGTTCTAAATAAATGAGGACTGAAATCATTTCCCCCTATTTTTTCTTGCTTTCTTTTCACCCTAAAGGCTATGCTGGGATTAACCTGGCTGTTTCACGGGATCTTGAGAGCTGGACAAAGGCTTCAACACCGCTGTACCAAGCTGGTGGCCACCCAAACGGACTAGATGTGAGTGAATGCCACAAAGTTTGGCTCACAGGCTCTGGAAGGTCAGAAGACGATACGATATACATGTATTATACAGCTGATTCTGGCCACGGCCGGGGCATTGCACTTCTGACCAGCAACCCGATACCATAAAAGTTTTAAATTGAGTTTTTGCAGCAAACATTTATTTTCATTTACAGTTTTATTTGTAGTTAAGTTAGCTTAAGATTTATTGAAACAATATTTATTATATAAATCAGATACCAGGATAATTAAATTTTTAATAATTTTTTATACACTTTATTCTTTAATCATTAAATCATAAAATGAAGACATTATTTATATTTTTCGAATGCTCTTAAATCTATTTAATCACGCATAATTTCAAATTACTAAATAGTATCTCTATCTCGGATATGATATCTGATAACAATGTCATAATATGCCGGAAATGATGTCTCTAGTGCTAGCAACATCGTGCTGGAAAACAAATTTAAACGAAATTTTAATAAAACTTCATTTAAATAAAAATTGATAGATATTATTATAAAATAACAATATCTGATAATATTATATTAAATTAAAAAAAATTTATTGATTTTAATTACAAAATTTTAAATTTTATAAAATTATTAATATTTATATAGGCCCCTATATCGATATTATTTTTATTACAAAATTTTAAATATCATTGATATTGTATAATTAATTTTAAATAATTATTAAAAAAAAAAAAAAAAAAAAATTAATATTAATATCATTGGATAATTATAAAATAATAAAAATTTATTATCGGATGATATTGGCATACATAATATGCATCATCTTTAAATTTTAAATATAATTAAAAATTGATTAAAATTGCTTCAATTTTCAGAATAATTGTTACGTATCAGATACATAAATTTAGATAAAATTTAAAATTATTTAAATAGGGGTAACAGATATCTGATAATATTCATGTACAACATTTGTAAAAATTCGGACAATAATTTATTATGCAATGCCATATTATATAATTAATTATCTGATAAATTTTATTATATTATCACGATATATATTCCACATAATTTATTATGCATATTATATATATGTAGGCAATCCGGAAATATACGGAGCCCATTACATATTAAAATTCCACATAAATTTCAATATCATTGGATCCCCCAAAATTTTATTCTGCAACCTGAAGAAATCCAATTAAAACTTTTTGGCCCAATTTATGAAATTCACTTTTATCACAAATTAATAAATTATTTTAAAACTTGATATTTACAACAATTAGTCTAAATTGTCTAATAGTACGTTGTCTTCGTGATACATCCTTGGCCGTCATTATTCTCCATATCTTTCCGGACAAAGTATTTTCTAATTTCATCGTAGATAGGGATAGCGATACCGAGCGGTATCGAGTATGTTAAATCTACAATATGAGTATTTGTTGTTTTAAACACAGGATGTAGAAATGGAACGTAAACAAGCATAAAGCCAAGAACAACTTCTTGAATCCAGCCCCATATCAAGACAGGGTTACTGTGTAATCCCAGAGAAAGTATGGAATTCTTCCTCGTTTTTACAGCCATAGAACCAAATATTTGGCCAATAATGATTGCGAATAAGAATGCAGTTTGTGCATTCGCCAAAATTTCCATTCGTGTGTCAAAGTCTAATCCTCTTCCGTCAGGACCAGCCATGACTCCCTCTGGATCCCAACCACAATCTTGCAGCAGGGTGTCGTCCTTTGCGCTAGCACCAAGGCACATTTCTGGATCACAATCACCGCAACCCAAAATATATGGAACGCTTTCGTCTTTCCATTGGACTCCAGTCCCAAAGACGTCGAATGCCAGAAAGTTGTGCTCCGGTTGGGAGCCAAGTCGATTCAGAACGGAGAAGTAACAGAAAAATCCCATGAGAGCTTGGTAAGGGCCAATTTGCCCATATGAGAAAAATATCATTCGTCCAGTAACCATTTTGTCCGAGAACCGATCCCGAGGCGGCCTTTTCATGATATCATCTTCTGCCTTTTCATAAGCAAACGAAATTGCAGGCAACAGATCAGTCCCCAAATCAATGCAAAAAATCATCACAGTCTCCAAAGGTAAAGGGAGTTGTAAAGCAATGAGAGCCATGAACGGAGTAATTTCTGGAATGTTGGACTGTATTGTATATGCGATAGATTTCTTCAAATTTTCAAAAATGAGTCGCCCTTGTTCAACTCCAACAACTATAGATGCGAAATTATCATCTGTTAAGACCATATCACCTGCATCTTTTGCAACTTCACTTCCAGTCTGCATTGCAATGCCAACATCAGCAGACTTTAAAGCTGGACTATCGTTAACACCATCCCCCGTGACTGCAACGACATGATGATATATATCTTGAAGATGTTTCACAATTTGTTGTTTGTGTTCAGGAAGAACTCTGGCAAAGTGACATTCTTCGCGAGACAAATGATATTCCCAGGTATCTTCATCGAAGTCAGGGCTTGACATCATTTCTCCGGTTACAATTGTTGCCCTGACGGCATCTTTTGGCACTTTATCGATGCCTCCATATTCGTCAGCTAGATCGTCAACTGTTGGTAAAGTTATCAGACCAATGCGCTGGCAAATAGATTTAGCAGTGACGGGATGGTCACCAGTAACCATCGACACTTTGATACCAGCAGTTTTGCACGTAGCAATAGCATCTGGAACTTCAGGACGGGCAGGATCTAGAAGAGAAATGTTTCCCAAAAACACGAGGCCCTCAGTGGGAAAGTTTACATCGTCGGGATTGAAATCAAAGTCCTCTGGATAATCATCTGCTGACAGAGTTATTAGTCCAAATCCTAAAACCCGCTCTCCATTACTCGCCATATCGTACACATTTTGATCTGCCACAACCTTCATTTCGTCAGTAAATTCTTCGACTTTACCGTCAATTAGGATATGCGTAGATCGCTCAATAATACGTTCATGTGCTCCTTTCATGAAAACTACGGTCTCTCCTTCCTTGCGGTTGACAGTTGCCATATACTTCGTTTTTGACGTAAATGGAATCTGTGCAAGTTCTGGCCATTGTTGACGAACTTCCAGTATTTTCTGAGGATATTCTTTGTCTTCAATTTCAAGATTTTCACAAGTGAGAACTTCTGTCCAATTTATCATGCCTGTCTCTGTTGCACTTCCATTTGTCATACGATTCTTAATCGTAGTCTTTGAAAATGGCACCGTTTCGCCTTCATCGCCGACAGAATCGATGTACTCTGTAGTGTTACACACGACCGCGCATCGAACAAGTGCCATGGCCGAAGGATTTAAATAGTCTGCTTCAAGTCGATCGTCCAATGTTAGACAATCAGCATCCCGTTTAAATTTCGTGTTGTTGTATACAACCGATTCCACAGTCATCTTATTCATGGTTAAAGTGCCAGTTTTGTCACTTGCAATGTAAGTCACGCTTCCAAGAGTTTCGACAGTCTCCATATTTTTCACATGAACCTGTTTCGACGCCATCCTTTTCGCTGTCAAGGTCAAAGCAACCGTAATCGTTGCAAGCAACCCTTCCGGTACGTTAGCAACAATGATACCAATAAGAAAAACAATAGATTCTATCCAACTGTAATCCATAAAAAATTTTGCTAAGATGAAAAAAGTTACACCAAGACCAACAGCAATGCTAGAAATAATTGCAATAAATCGCTCAAGCTCTTCTTGCATAAGTGTCTTAGGTGATTCCTCACTAGTAACTTGCTTCGCAATCCTGCCCATCATCGTGTTATCTCCAATTCTTACAACCACTCCCGTGGCACGCCCTTCAACACAATTTGTCCCATAGAAAGCGACATTCCTACTTTCGTGGGGCTGATCATTTGTTGTCTCAGTCAGGACTCTCTGAGGCTCGGATTCTCCCGTCAATGAGCTGTTATCGACCTGGCCGTTACTAGATTCGATAGCAACGACATCAGCTGGAACCTGTACAAGAAAACAAAAGTACACATTTATTTGGCGTCAAAAAATATTAAAATACACAATTTATGCAGATCTACTTAAAGGAGCTTGGCAACCTTATTTCCGATCTCGAATTTGACGACATCTCCAATGGTGATATCAGTTGCAGGATATTGCTTTACCAATTTGCCGTCGCGCATGACATCTACATAGAGCATTGCGCATGCTTATATATGAGGCCTCCTCATTATTTTGAACGACAATAATATTATGTACCACAAAATGTTGGTGTCATATTCATGAATCCTTCCATTACAGCGTCCGATTTTGCTTCTTGAACGTAAGAAAAGACTGCATTCAGCAAAACGACAGATATTAATACGATTCCCAGCCAGAGATGATCGAGACTCCGATGACCGGGGGGTTCCATGAAATACCTAACGGAGATAAACTTTGATTTTTTTGAAATTAATGATTTAATGTTTGTTGATCTATCAAGAATAGTGCTTACACTCCAAAGCATAGGAAGGACCCCACTTCCAGTAACAGTGCAAACTAAACAATGATTAAACCGCAATTATTCTCAGAGCGTCACAGAAAACGCAGAAACGACGCATACCCAGGTTACCAAGTGGTGTCCGAACTTCATCCACCACGGTTCTTTATCCGCTGGGGTTAGTTGATTTGGTCCACATTGTGTCAACCGAATCGCTGCTTCCTATAAGAATTCAATTTTCGTTTCCTTGTAAAAGTATCGTAATCAAGCAGACAGTTTTGATATACATGGATACTATACTGTCGACACGGCACACAATACAATCTATTACAGGGAAAATAAATAGGCACGTTTCGGTTTTATTCATCACCTGGTTGGAAAGCCCATGTTGCAAATCTGTTCCCAATGCCTTTTCCAATTCTTCGCGTGTTAGTATGTGCTCACTGATTTCGGTTGACGGGTTCATTGACGAGTCTTCAATGAATTCCACACCACCACCCCCCTTGGACACATTCGCAAGGGGGTTTTCAAAATTTTTGTCGTCGACATCCATAGTATCTTTCTTGAGTAGATTATCTGTCAGCTTTGGACTGCGTAATTCCTCTTGGTCACCCATTATTGCATCGTTAATTTTCCCCGCAGACTCTTCAAATGATCGAACACTGTGATAAGCCAGG
>Ga0099798_10176_pt1 | contig 20785 bp, 23 predicted proteins | sample Uncmet_Sort29A_1_FD_89870 | JGI IMG/M metagenome (GOLD analysis project Ga0099798, IMG submission 89870) | Marine eukaryotic communities from CALCOFI LINE 67, Pacific Ocean - CN13ID_Sort29A_1 | ecosystem: Environmental > Aquatic > Marine > Oceanic | place: Pacific Ocean: Monterey Bay | collected...
TTCGCTGGGCTTCTCGAGAATATTGACGTGATGAATTCAGCTGGTTTTTGTCGGAATTGCTTGAGTAAATGGTTATTTAAGAACCCGACTTTAGGACCGGTGTTGATGGAATACGCAGAGCAAAACGAGTCTGATAAGACTAAAGTGGAGGATTTCGCCAAAAACATCGCCAAAACTTTCATTTACGGCATGGATTATGCACTTTGGAAGAAAAAATACCAGAAAGGTCCGAAATTACAGCACAAACCGCCAGTGCCGAAGGATGCGGGGAAAGATGGGAGTGGGAAAGACACATCCGGTAGTAGTGCTTGCTGTCCGGCTCCTGGTGGTGCTACTGGTGATGGGAAAGATAAAGAGAAAGATGAAGGGATAGATAAAAGCACCGGGAAAGAAGAATCAGAAGATAAAAAAGATGAAAGCAATGCCGAAAAGAAAGACTCATCTCTTGCAGAGCCCGTCCATGCTTCGCCCTGCGCAGCCGACTGTGATCCAGTCCCTACCGCGGATCAACCGCCTCAACCTGCTTCGAAACCCACTACCGGAGGACCCACTCCTCCTCCGGTAGAAGCGTCCGCCAATCCTTGTGCAGGCGACTGCGATCCCACTCCCGGAACCGACGAACCTCAAGGGATTGAAGAACTTGAGGTTGAAAAGAAAACTCCCCTAACCGACCTCATAACCTTAGAATTCCTCATCAAAACTTTCGGCGAAAAAGAAAATCTATCGATGACGAAGAAACTGGAAACGTGGTTAGAAGATCAGAGCATATCTGAAGATGACTTAATGGAAGTTGCTGGATTTAACCGGGGAAGTTTACAAACTTGGAGAACCGAATTTAAGTTTCGAGCGAAGAAGAGCGGGTGGATTGTGGAGAAGGAAGATGGAGGAAAGGTCATTCCAACGGAACGTCTGGCTGAAAGTGGTGTTGAGATGTTGAGCTATTTGAGGGAATTACTTGGGTTGGGAAAGATTCAACGGAAAGGGATGGATCCGAGCGTGTTGGACGACGGAAGTTACGGAACCATAGACGGAGAGACGGAAGAACTTGCAGAAGTGATCGAAGAAATGAGAGATGAGGAAACCCAAACGCCGCCGCGTCAAACCATTTTAAGTTCTGATTCTATCCCGAATCTCAAAACCGAGAGTACACCGAAAGCGTCCAATAGTCGTACTACACCAAAAGCATCCTACAGTGGGGCAGCATCATCAGCATCATCATCCTACAGAGGGGCAGCATCATCCTCTACAACAGCCTCATCAAACCCCGTCCCCGCTCCCCCAATCCTCTCTCCCCCACTGAAAATCGGCGTCCTTACAATATCCGACAGAGCGACCGCAGGAACTTATGAGGACAAATCTGGCCCGGCATTCGTAAAAGCGAGCAAACAAGCTTTCCCGCATTGTGAAGTACATCCCGCGGGTTGTGTTCCAGATAATGTGAAGGATATTCGGCACAAAATCAAAGAGATTTGCGACCCGGAGCGAGCCAGACTCAGCCAGCCTCGCAGCCCGGATGCAGAGTTTAGGGAAGTTGAAGGCTCCTCCGATACAACTAAATCCAACAACCCTCAATCCGCGAAAACTCAATCCAACCTTCCCTATCATCTGCTCAAACCGCATCCCTTTGACTTAATCATCACTACGGGAGGAACCGGTTTCGCAGCCAGGGATGTTACGCCAGAAGCGGTGAAACCCCTCTTTGTGAAAGAAGCTCCTCATATCGCGACTTTGGTTGTTGAGGCGAGTAAACGAGCACTAGGCGGTGGTACTGCTAATCCCTCCAATTCCGTCGCCTCCGATGGCTCCAATAATTCTGCCGGCGACCGCGCCTGTCTATCCCGATCTGTCGCTGGTGTGATTCAAAACAAAGCGACCAATTCCAAAACGTTGCTTGTGACGTTTCCGGGGAATCCAAATTCTGCTGAAGTCGGTGTCAACTCCTTAAAAACCGTTGTCCCCCATGTAGCGCGCATGTTGCGAGACCAGTGCGGGGAGGAGTTTCAAGAACTACAATTGGATGAGCCTGGTTTAGAGGAGTTGGGGCAGTGGTGCGTGCTTGGGAATGAAATTTCAGAAGCTACGAGTGGGTCGAAAGGCGCCAGTAGCAGTGGTGCTACGAACACGCGTTTAGGTTTTGATCCCAATGCTGATGTCCCTCTTTTGACCGATGGCATTGTTGATGCTGAAGGGGTTGTTGCTCAAGTTCGACACCCAGGGTTCGGCGCTATCTGCGTGTTTCATGGAATTACCAGGAACAATTTTAAGGTGAGGAGAGGGATTTGATGTATCTCACAATACTGATAGTAACTAGTGTCCAATTTCCAAATCTGAAAAATATCAAATGGTTGCTTGAAGTTGCCGGAACCACCAAGTCAGCACCCAATTTAACCTCTGAATCCCCAGAACCGCCAAGTCTCCACCTTGAACTACGAAGCTTATAAGCCAATGGCAGAAGCAGAATTACGGAGAGCGTGCCGCGACATCGAAACCAAATTCCAAAAACGCATGTCTGAGGAAGAGGCCAGAAAAGCTCCTGCGGTCAGATGCGCATTACAACACAAATTGGGCGATTGCCCGGTTGGGGAGACTTCTTTGGTTATTGCAGTGGGATCTCCGCATCGGAAGGATAGTTATGAGGCGTGTGCGGAATTGTTGGAGTAATCTAAACTGAAGATCATGATTGTGCGGTCAGAGTTCGAGTTGAAACTGAAACTGGAATCATAAACTATTCTTGTCATTTCGATGAATATCTGTGTATTTCAAGTGAAGTTAATTTGACGCTGAATTGGAACTCTTGTCGATTAACATTTGGATGCTTCAGGTATGTGAAATTGAAAGTTCCGATCTGGAAGAAGGAGTTTTTCGCTGATGGGGAGATGGTGGTGGAAGGGCCGCAGGGGATTGGGAAATTACCCGAAGCAAAATCTGCAGGAAAATCTTCTGGCTCGACGGAAGGGACTCATAACTCGGAAATTCCGACGGGAAATTCGGGAGAAACCGGAGAAGGCAGTGCCAAAGGAGAAGATGGAATCTGGAAAGAGAATTGGGGTGATTGGAAGGAGCGGATGACGAGGGGGTGTTAGGGTGGGGAAGTTGGGAAGAGGACTGGGGAGATTGAAAGAAGAGTATTAGAAAACTTACCCTGTGGATAACTGTACATTAGACCGGAATTGGTCAGAATTTAAGCCACAGGGGGTAAGTAGTTGCATGCCATAAATGATAATGACAGGCATAGAGATGCTTGCGCATCTTCACAGAAATCGTAAATGCGATAGGCCAAGGCAGTAGAAGCACATATCAGTACAAACACAGAGGTCATATTTTGAGTCAGGGTAATAGTTCGAAATTGGAAGCACAATTTTTCGTAGCAGCCGAAATTGGAAGCACATTTTTTCGTAGACTAGCATCGAAGTTCTCGCACACCATAGAATTGATAGGCCATAGAAGGTAACTATTATAGTTATAAATTATGTTCAGAGAAAACAGTTCAATGGATTTCACTGTTTAAGAAATGTTACTGTACAAATAGTTTTTGATACTGTGAATGGCGAAAACTATTTGTACAATAACAGATATTCAAGCTAGCGATAACTCTGAGGTGATGCTAGCTGTAGCTGTCGTGTACCATAGAATTGATAGCCGCTAGTGATAATTCTGAGGTGATGCTAGCTGTAGCTGTCGTGTACCATAGAATTGGTAGCCCATAGAATTGATAGACCATAGAATTGATAGGCCATAGAATTGATAGACCATAGAATTGGTATGGACCAGGGTGTGAGGTATGCACTAGGAAACTTATGGGAAACTTATTTGGAATTTGTACATCGAACTATTACAAGGCAGAATGCATGCGTTTGAAACGTTGTCTTATAAAGAGCATGACTGCAGCTCCTCGTGAGTTAGAAACCAGGCGTAGGCAATAGTTGGCCATCATGGAATTAGCATGAACCGAGCTGGTCAGGCATCAGTATTAACTTTTAAGCAGCTCCATTAATAATAATCTGCTGAATCATAATATCAGAGGGCCAACTATCCGAGGGCCGCGCATTTGTATAATAGGTCTTAAAACACGAATCAGACCTTGCGAGCACTCTGTCATGATATTATTCGCACTCATGTAGCACTCTTTCACGATATTACTTATTCTTAGAAAGTACAAAAACAAAAAAAAAGCATCTTGATGATATTCATATATGTATGATGCATATATGCATGTACACTGAACTGAACTCATATATGCATGTACACTGAACTGAGCTGAGATTGATTGTCCAGCAACGGAAGGTGCACTGCGCACCAGTGCAGGAGCTGCTCCGAGCAGCACGTGCACACATCAGAAACAAAAATCTCCTCCAGGAGCATATATCGTGCATAACATAGACTCAGCATTGATTCAAAACCTCATCTTTTGAGGACAACATGAGGTAGGAAGATGAGAACAGTACAATAACATGACCCGTACGGAATTGCTTCTTGAAAAAATAAAAATATACAAATTTGCACGGAGCCTCACGGACGTGGTCGGTACCTTGATGATTGCTTAGTAGTTGTGTGATATCATCTAAGCATCCTCAATACTCGTGAGTATTCCAGCGTTTTCAATTTGTGAGGTTGCGATTATTGTTGTGATGATGGTGTTGCATTGATGCCGGCGTCAGTTATCTCAGCAGCTGGGTATCGCGGAATAAGTTGCGTAACTCGTATTCGTATTGCACCACCACGTTAAGTAAGAAGTACGCTCCCCCTTGATCGCGACCAAGCATGACCGGCCAAGGTTTATCTCTTGATCATCTCACGTCTATGCATGCTAGTTCAGCAAAACAATCCAACAAGATGAGTCCTCGCCCGCTTGAGTCCTACAACACCGACGAAAAATGCGTGCTCAATTGTATTGTGAATGAGCTTGGCAAAGTTGCTTCCCAAGACGAATCGAAACCTCCTACGACTTATCATACGGTCACTTTGCGTTTGAACCGGCCGAAGCAAAGGAATGCTTTATCGTGGGACCTCGTTTCGTCTTTAGTTGATGCATTAGCTTGGATCAAACATCATTCGAAGGCGATTCGTTGCGTGTTTTTGGAGAGTAAGATAAAACTTAAAATCGAAAATGGAAATTTGATTGAGTGTTCCACGATGTCACATGTGAATGTCAGTGATCACAAACGTCAATGGAAATTGAATGTTCCAAATTGAATAAAATGACGACATGCGATTGTGACAACAATTCATTATTCAGTTCTAACAATATCATGCATAATTTCTATCTTTTCCGGAGTACTTAACAGTAGGTAATCTTTCCTCCCCCCAGGCACTGGCGCCGTCTTTTGCGCAGGAGGCGACGCTAGAGACATGCAGAAGCAAGCTGCAGCGGGGGCAGATACCAGTGCTCAAGCCAAAGCATTCGCGCAGTTCCTTTCCGATCTGAACAAGTGCCCCGTTTTTGTCGTCGCTCTAGTGCAGGGACCCGTTTTCGGCGGAGGTCTAGGCTTACTCGGCTGCTGCGACCATGTGGTTGTTCTCAAATCCGAGAAACCTCTATTTTTCACGTTCAGTGAAGTGAGGCTTGGGATGATTCCTGCTACGATCTCGCCATATGTGATGCGTAAGCTGGGGTATTCGAGGACGCGATCTCTCTTCCAAACCGGGCAGAAGTTCCCTACTAAATGCGCTATTGCTTGGGGATTATGTCACGAGGAATTCACGAAATCAAATAATCCAGAGGAGTTTAAGGTTGAATTCTTAAAGAAATCCGTGCTTCCGTGCGCTCCGTATGCGGTTCAGAGGAGTAAACTGTTAGTAGAAACAGTGAGGGAGATGGAATCTGGGGGAGAAGCTATGGATGGGAGGATTTTGGAGTATACTTGGCCCCGAAGTGGGGGACCTGGGGGTTGAAGAACTTATTGGAATTGAGAAGAATGCGGATATATAAATATATATTGTTTGAAGTGGTTTTATGGGCGATATTGTTTTTAGAAAAGTGCACGATATTGTTTGGATTTCTGATGCTGACTGTATGGCATTGAACATCCTCGGTTGTCTAAAGTTTTGTTAAATCCCAGTGACACTTCTCATCGCTCACTTCGAACACAGGTATACCAGCGACGAGCTGACGTCGATAAAGAAGAATCCTGAAGTGGTTTTAGGAGCTATGGCGGTTTTTGCGAAGGAACAGCCGCCGTGGGCGAAGCTCTGATCAGATTGGTTTGAGACTACTGTGAGAGTCAATTAAATCATAATAAATTTCAGATCGGATCGTGTGCAGGAAGCTGGAATCGGTGGATGGGATTGCAGTGCAGGAAGGCGGGGTGCGCAGGAAGAGGTCGCTAAAGAAGTGGCAACGGTTGTATTTGTATCATATAGATTGCGGCGTGGCGTCATACTGAGGCTGTGGATCGAAGAGACTTTGGACATGAATCGAATGTGCCTACAGCGGTACAATTATATGTCATTGAATGACATAGAATTTGACCCCTGTCGAGGTCAGGGTCTTCGGGCTAGTCAGACCAGTGCAACGGCGCTCCTTCATGAGTGGTGCTCCGATTAGTACCGCGGAACCTATTTCTATGGTTTCAGGGCAGTCTAAAGAACTGGAATCATCGTCAGAATTTGACCCCTGTCTGATTTTAGACGGGAACTTGAAGACAGAATTCATAAAAAAAAAATTCGTAATGGAATGAATGCAACAGTTTCGTGTAAAGCAGTGTGCGTGTGAAAGGTGTAACGTGAGCTTCGTGAATCATGAAGAGTATTTGAGTGCACGTCCAGCGAATCCTTTGCAGGTAAGAAGTGCGAGCAAGTGCGAAGGGGAATTGCATAAATAAGTGGTTTCAATCGCTAGTACATACCTGTGCGACTGAGTGCGCGAGTGAAGAGTGGGCGCTTCCCTCAGAATTTGTAAAATTATCTTCTATCTGCACCGGTGCGCTCAAATTTCCATCACAAAAAATCGAGCAGGGACGGGCAAGTTCGGGTACTGCGAGCGTAGAAGAAAATTTACATCGATAAAATATCATTAGAAACCGTACCAGCAGTAAATTAATAGGAGTATCACCGTAACTCGGCGTATTAACTCCGGAGTTTCTACATTAGAACCCGTACACTTCAGTAGTATACTTTCAAAATGGCTCCATCTACTTCCTGGTATAAATTCGCTTTTGCCGGTCTGGGTCTTGCCACCCTCCACGGGTCTGCGTCTGGGCCTGGCTTTCTGAACCATGAAGTTGCCGCCAAGCGCGTACGCTTGGGTCGCAGACTGAATAAACTGGACCTGGGATCGCACTGGGGAAGTCATAATGAGGAGGATTCCGGAAAGAACGATACCGGAAAGGAGAATTCCGAAAACAACGAATCCGAAAACAGCAAATCCGAAAATCGTATTGATAATGTCGTTGGTGTGGGGGAGCATGTTTCGCCAAACGGCATGCTGATGCCAGAGCTTCTCTGGATGCCCGAGTCGGGGGGAATGGAGGGTCCCATAATGATAGAACCACCGGCCTATCCCGCCGTCGAGTCAGATGTAGTCGAGTCAGAACAGCCGCAGGGAGAACCGGACTCGGCCGCACCAAACGAAGGGATGACCATGCTGGCATCTGAGAAAGAAAGGAAGAATCAAATCCAAGTTATCCAACATGGTGAAGTCTCAGAATCAAACCCAGAATCGGCAGAATCACAATCAGAATCACAATTTCCGGAGGAGCCAGAATCAGATCCTGAGGACCGAGAATCAAATTCAGAAGCAAAAAGAATTTTTTTGCTGATAGAAGCTGCAGCAGAAAGAAGGTTTTTCAAGGGGGAAACTTTTAAGGAACCAGAGCCGAATCCTAGACGAGCAGAATCAAAATTATCAAATGATAATCACCAGTCACCAGAATCACACGAACCTGCTAGTCTTGGCCGTGGTCTTGCTTCTGAGTCTGCTCCTGGTGAAGAGCCGGAAAAGGGTCCTCAGAGTCGAAAGAAGTGGTCGTACGCTTTCTGGGACAGAATTGCATCCTGGTTTTCGAGACGCGAAACCCACCAGATCTTGACTCATCTTGACAGAGCGACGAGGAAGAAAGTTTTGCAAACTACGGATGAGGATATGGGAAACCCAGCAAAAGGGTTCGCTTACGCGATAGAAAACGGAGATAAACCTCTCCTATTGCAAGTTCTCCGTCGATGGCATGATAAGCCGAATCCTACCACGCGTGCTGCTTTGCATAACCCGGAGATGATGCTCGAGGCTGTTAAGGTCACAGAAGACGCGTTGGCTTATATCCCGGGATTCATACTGTCTCACGGTTTTCTTGTGAAGGCGGCGGACTATCGGTTGCATTCTGCAATATGCGAGGCGGTAGCATCGAACCGATTCTCGGAGGAGCAACATCGTATATTTGTCCAAAAAGCGGAAGACCTCGTGAAAGCCGGTGCTAGCGTCAACATTGTCTTCCCGCTTCGTAAGCTCCCTACTATCGCCGATCTATACGACGAATATTTTGGTAAATTTGCCGCCCTCAGGCTCCAGCAGGACTACACTATCGAGTCACATTATACACTGCTGCACATGATTGCTGGTGCGCCGGATTGGTCAATGGACTTGTCGCCAGAGTTGCTGCAGATGGTTGGGGTAAGGACCTAAACTTAGGTTGAAACTAGATAGTAGACTCAGGATAATTTTCACAAATTCAGATAATTTTCAGGAGTGAGCTGTCTGCTGATTGCTGGTATAGACTTCGCAGGAAGTATTTCTATATTAAGTCAAGTGAACCACGGCTCTAGGTTCGTCTTTTGCTCGACCGTCTGAGTACACATGGTTATACATGATTACAAAATTCAGGTCCTCATAGATCACGGCGCTGATGTAAATGCACGCGTGATGCGATTGGACAGTGACGGTCAGCCAGTCGGCCCAAACGACGTCGGCTTTACGCCGCTGATGATTGCGGCCATCCATAACAACACGGAAGTCGTTCGAACGCTCATCGAGGCTGGGGCCTCTTTAGATCTCCAAGACGGGGAAGGCCGAACGGCTCTTCACCACGCAGTCGTTCATGCCTGGATCGAGGTATTCTAATGCACACAATAGCCGAGATAGTCAGTATTGATCCGAAATAGAGATGTCACTGATGTCAGATGAAGATGACTCGTAATACCTATCGATTTCGCTATGCATTTCTACATGGAATTCATTTTTATTTCAATTTCGGAATTCATACTCGCTAATATTATTTATTTATTTGTGTGCCACGAGGTAATCGAGCATTTGATCGACGGTAATATTATTTATTTATTTGTGTGCCACAAGGTAATCGAACATTTGAATTCATACTCGCTTAATATTGTGTGCCACAAGGTAATCGAGCATTTGACCGAGGGTGGAGCTGATGTGTCTATCACAGACCAGAATGGAAAGAATGTCTTTCAAACCTTTGATGAGGCACGCCAGGACTGGTCACTGGAGAGGGAAGAGTATAGGTGGATCTTCGGTATTCTGAGATTGGGGAACGGATTTGTGTATGGGATGAGTCCTTCATCCGAGTCGGAAATTAACTCGGAAATTAACTCGGAAGGCGTCCATTCCGCTGCTGCATCCGAGGCGGAAGTTGATTCGGAAAGCGTCCATTCCGCTGGTGCATCCGAGTCCGAAATTAACTCGGAAGGCGTCCATTCCGCTGGTGCATCCGAGTCCGAAATTAACTCGGAAGGCGTCCATTCCGCTGGTGCATCCGAGGCGGAAAATCCGGGAAGTTGATTCGGAAATTGACCCGCCGATTGAAGTTATTGAACCGATTCACCAGCCGATTGAACCAGCCGATTCACCAGCCAATTCCGAATGAGGTGGCTCACGTTGATTCGCATGTTGCGTCAGGCGCTGGCGGTGATGATCATAATCCTTCTGGGTCTGGGTCTGCTTCGCCGGCTCTGCAGCCTCAGCGTGATCTAAATGATTTGTGGGAGAGGTTAAAAGAATTTTGAGGTGGGAAAGGTAGGTGGAAAGGAATTTATCGTAAATTATTTGAAATTTCAGTGGAGGTTGAGTGAAAAACAATTCGGGGACTGGGGAAGGTGGGAAGGCGTTCGGTTACCGTTTAGACATACAGCATACTTGGGGCGATTTAATCAAAAGCAATTAGGAGACTGGCGATGTTACGATGTGGAAAGGCGTTTAGATATACTTGGGAAGTTTCAATCAAAAGCAATTCGGGGACTCAGGACATGGGAAGGCCCGGTCAAAAGAGGTCATACTGGGGAAGAAAGAGTTCATACTGCGCCTGAAGGAGGTTAGAAAAAGTTCATACTGAGGAAGGTTCAATCAAAGCAATTCGCGGACCTGGGACAGAAAGAGTTCATACTGGGGGTTAGAGAGAGTTCATACTGGGGGTTAGACAGAGTTCATACTGCGCCTCAAGGAGGTCAGAAAGAGGTCACACTGAGGAAGGTTCAATCAAAGCAATTCGAGGACTAGAAAGAGGTCATACTGGGGGTTAGAGAGAGTTCATACTGGGAAGGTTCGATCAAAGCAATTCGGGGACTAGAAAGAGTTCATACTGCGCCTGAAGGGGGTTAGAAAGAGTTCACACTGAGGAAGGTTCGTTCAAAAGCATGTGGGGACATGGGAGAGGGAAAGGGATTTAGAAAAAGAAGAAGAAAGCCGTAATCATCGGGCGACGAGCGTTGTTATCATTATGTATCTGAAGGCGAGGGAAGGGCGCGACTGGCACTGTGCCACTTTGGCACCGTCGTCGAAACGCAAGAGGAGAAAGAGGAGAGAGCGAATGACATATAGAACTGACATCGTGCAAGCCAGATGTACAAGGCACTGAATATCATAGAATTTGACTTTGAGTTTTGTCTGATTTTAAATTTTGAAACGAGATTTCAATTAAAAGACAGCATTCATATTAAGCACAAACATCTCGTATTAGTGGACCAAGGGATCAGAATAAGATCGTAATCGTTTCTTGTTTAAAAATAGTGTTATTGTATGTGTGAAATGTGTAACACCGCACAACACCAACACGGTGGTTGCAGTGAAGAGCGATGGAATCGTTATGTGCGTCACTATTAACTCAATGGAAACTTTACTCACCGTCAATAACTCAATGGAACTTTCACACAAATGAACAGGGAAGGTCAGGTGGGGGACTCAAAGTATGGAGACGTCAATACACCGATCAACTATCCTGTAGATAAGGACTCGTATTTTACGAACAGTCTTGTCACTGTAGTAAGTATTATAATAACCCAGTTCTCAATCTCCACGCAAAATGGCTCGATCCCTCACCGGTAAAGTCGCTCTTGCGGGTCTGGGTCTTGAGACCTTGCACATTCCCGGAGTTGTCGCGAAGCGTGTAGGCTTAGGCCGAAAACTGAAAACACTGAAGCTGGGATCACACCTGCGCCGAACAACATCGTCGGCTGACTCTGCTTCCGAGGAGAAGGATTCTGGGACTCAAAACGATAATGATGGTGTCATTGGTGTCGCTGAAAATCACGAGCAGAAAGCAGACGCTGTCGAGAACCTCGATAGCAACCAAATTCAGAAGCCTGTGGCAGCTCCATCTGATGTGGCCGAATCAGGGGGGGTTAAATCCGTTGAGAAATCCGTCAATGTCATGTCTAAGAATCGTGGTGAACCAGAATCAAATCCTGAGGATCATGACGAGACTCAGAAGCAGAATAAGAATCAGAACTCCCACCAGAAACCCTTAATCTTGCGCCAAAGTAGTAGCCTCACCCAGAAGACACTGAAGACAGTGAAGACTTCTTCTGACACTAATGATAGAAAAAATGTGACTAACTCGCCCCATCTGATTTCCCACGCCTTCTGGGACTACATCATATCCTTCCTAACCACGCGTGAGAGCCACCAACTCCTAAGCTCGCTCAACAAACCAACTCGAAAAAAAGTGTTATTCATCTTAAATGATGATATAAATGATCCAGATAAAGCTTTTTCTCGAGCGTTGGAGAATGGAGATAAACCTCTCCTCCTGCAAGTCCTCCGTCGATGGCATCAGAAGCCGAATTCTACTACTCGTGAGATTTTGGATAATCCAGAGATGATGCTGAAGGCTGCTAGGGTGTCGGCGGATGCGTTACGGTGGATGGGGCCCGGATTGACAGAATCGGGGGATTTTCTCGCGAGAGCTGTGAATTATGATCTGGGGGCGTTGAAGGTATTGGAGGATATGGTAGAGGATATGGTGGAGAAAGACATGGTGGCTAGTAGTACGGGTGGTGGCGCTGGTGGGAAACTTAAAGAAAGTTTAGAAAAGGAATGGAGCGACATCCAGGAGCCCGAGGAGAGCGCGGCAGGAGGCAGAATAGTGGAGACGAAAGAGGAGAATAATGAGAATTTCCCGATCCCTATGAGGGAGATAGCAGACACCGCAGAAGATCTTCTCATCAAAGGAAAGGAGCTGACCGAGAACAAAGAAGGAAGTACACCGTGTACACGGCAGAGCAGCCTCAACGTGCAGAGAGAAGAGGAAAACACAGCACAGAAAAGCCCAGGACAGGAAACAGCAGACCAGAATGGCGGACAGAAAAAAGGACAAGAAGCAGCAGAAACTACCAACAAAAAGGACCAGGAAAAAGGACCAGAAAACCTTCCAACAGCTCAATTCCCCACGACTCAATTCCCCACGGCTCAATTCCTCACGACTCAATTCCCCACCCTCATCTCCTCCATCGCCGCCGCCAACCGGGTCGAGACCCTCAGAAACTACGCTCGTCTTCGCTCCGACCCCAACCCATTCTACAAATTAAGCAGCTTGCACGCCGCAATTGCCGACGCTGTCGACTTGGCTCCAATGTGGGCGATGAGATACTGCTACAAATTTCGAGGAAATTTCGAAAATAGAGTACAAAAATTTGATGGATGTAGTTCGTACATTGGAAATTTATACGGTTCTCAATTTCGAAATTTTCTCCAAATTTGGGTACACCCATCATCGGCCCACATTTTACTCAGGTCGACGCGACATCAGAGGAAGCGTTTCTCGCAGCAATCCAAAGGGCTAGAAGTCTCGTGGACAGGGGTGCGTGCGTCAACATCCGGCGGTGTCCTGGGGAATGCGTGTCGCAGTCGGAATTTACGCCCTTGCATATGGTTAGTGGGGTGCACCGTCCGGGCAAAGAGCGCGAGAAGATGGAGGAATTAGGGGGAGTAAGGATAGTTAGTTGGATGTACCATCCCGGCAAGGTGCGGCAGAGGATGGAGGAAATAGGGGGAGTAAGAACGAGAATACTCCTTAAAGATAATTGCGGATTGCTGATATCATTATGACTTGATCCGACTGCGACTTCAGTCTTTATCCGAAATTGAAACATTTACTACTTCTTCCCGACACCAAAATAAACCCCTACTGTAAACTCTGTTATTAAACTAAATTGTTAGAAAAAAGATATTTCTCATGCAATTGAATTCAAACTTCCAGCTCCTCATCGACCGCGGCGCGAACATAGACGAACGCGACACAAGATTCGGAAAAGATGGCCCCCTCGTCGGTCCAACCGCCCTCATGATGGCCGCCATACTCGGCCGAACCAAACTACTTCGATACTTAATCAACGCCGGAGCTGATGTAAATCTCCAAGACTGGCGTTACGGAGCCGGCCAAGGTCAAACTGCTCTTCACGCAGCGTTACGCGCTTTTCCTCTTAAAATCGAATCGATCGAGCTTTTGATCAATAATGGAGCTGACGTGTCGATTAAGGATGGGAATAAAGAGAATCCTTACGAATATTTTGATAAGAAACATAAGAGTGCTTTGAAAAGGCATGCAGGGCTGCAGGAAAGGAGGGAGAATGAAGTTGTTTTGGAGGTTTTGAAAAGGGGAAGAGGGTATAAAGAGGGCGGTGAAGCAGAAAACTCGGAGAATGATATGGATAGTGCGGAACATGAGCGGAGGTGGCCATCGCACTTATCGTAAATTTATTCGTAAAACTTAAAGGAGGATGTGCAAAAGTACTACTTTACTTCTGTGAACTTGCTCCAGAGGCGGTTCTCGTGAGGGCAATTGTAATTTGAGAAAGGAGGAGGGAGAAAGGAGGTGGGAGAGAATTCATACTGCGCAAAATTTGAAATTCAATTAGAGATTGAAGCAAAAGGAATGCGGGGCATGGGTTGGGGAATGGAGTTTGGAAAAAGAAAAATAGTGTCATTATTATGAGGCGGCTAACGCACGATTGTGCCATAACTCGTACCATAAATTATAGTGATCATCAGAAGTGATGGTCGAAATGGATGCAAAATGAGCAAGGAAAAAGACTGCTGGACCGATTTCCGAAGCGGCGCAGGGAGGAGTTGCGCAAATAACGCTAATCGCATTCCCGAGAAAAAGGCCCTACGGGAAGATCGGTTCTCGCAGGGGCGATAACGAAGGAAACGACAATTGCATTTTTACATCCTCATGTTGAAGTGAATTGAACTATATTTGACTCGTTTTTCTTGTAGACCTTGAATCTTAGGCCCAGTTTTTGAACTTCAACTTTGGATTCATCGGCTCCGCGTTTTCCCCTACAGTTTTCCCCGCAGTTTTTACTCTTGATGTTTCCCCCGTATTTTCCTTTCCTGGATTGAAGTGTGGACAAGTGCGACAAGGAAAATAAATACTTATAACACTGTTGGATACTTTTGATATTGTACTAATGACCACGGTATCTTCCATCCGATCCAAACTCACCTCACAATTCCAATACCTCAATTACAACCGAGTGTTCAATTCCCAACCAACAACCCATTCACAGGAGCGGGAGGCTCGGGGCCCCGGGTCGTCACACGTACCTAGACGCATACTATACGAATTTTAGTTGATTTACTTGGCGTGAGCATTAGGTGCGATACGGGGAGCTGGACGTGGATTTCTTGAAGTTCCAGCAACGTTGAGTCTTGCTTGATTTCACCAAGCTGGTGCCTGCTCAAGTACTTGAAGTACTTTAGTTGGTCCAACTTGTGAAGTAGAGCCTCAGACGCTTTGTGGTACTTTACGGTCGTACTGCCATCTCCATCCGAATCGCATCGATGAGTGCTCATTGCTTCAGGTGAGTGGATTGAGAGTTGTATTAGTATTGCGCATATCATAGTAGTAGTAGTAGTTCTACATAAATCATAGTGTTAGTCAAACTACATAGTATTTATCCATAAATTATCTTATCAGCATAGTATTGATCATTGCCAAGATGTCTCGCAATAACTCGCCTTCGGCCAAGCGGCGGAAGGTTTCTTCCGAAGCAGGCGCCTCAGCACCAGCTGCATCAACGACACGCTCAAGTAGAGTCGCAGCTGCCTACGATGACGACGATCTCGATGGTGATGCGGGAGGATCTTCTAGACCGTCTTCTAATCCAAGGAGGTCGCGGTCTCCCAAGAGGAGTGGTGCAGAGCGAGAGGCTCGGAAGAGGTCCTTATCAGGAGGGAGGAAGAGTAGCGGAAGGAGCAGTAGTCCACCTGTTGCTGGAGAAAAGAGAAAACGAAGCACGAGTCGGGAAAGAAGGCCGGGAGGGAAGGTTACATCAAGTGGAGCAGGAGGATCATCGAGTCCTCGCGCGTCGGCGAAGGCAAGAAGTAGTTCGGGGAATGCTGCACAAGAAACTTTTATGGTGGATGATGACGGTAATATCGTCGGCGATGGAGATGATGACGACGATGATTTCGACCTCGCAGCTTTAGAAGGCGCTGAAGATGATGATGTTAACGACAATAAAATAGCAAGGAGCTCAAGCAGCGCGAGTCAGGCCAGTAAGGGAAGTGCTAGAAGTTCCGGCCGAGGGAGTAGTGCTCAAGGAGGCAGTGGCGGAAGTCAGCGTCAAGCTGCGAGTCGGAAGTCAGATGGCGATACGAATAGGCCGTTTAAGAAGAGAGGGAAGGGAAATTTGGAGAATAAACGAGCTAAGGAGAGGGAGAAAAAGAAATTGTTGAGACGGAAGGCGGAGGCGCAGGTGAGGGATGGAATAATGTATAGGGAATTGAAAAAGAATAATTGATTGAATTCGACATCCTGATTGAATAATTCTGAATTTATCAAACCTCTACTGAATACTTGAGCAAAATCTTGCACAATGTAGTGCAATTATCATTCCTTTCACTCCTCTCCCCAGAAAAACAAGCGCCGCATCTTCGTGACCAACCTCCCGTTCGAAATTGCCACGGAGGAGGAGGTTAAAGAGGAAATTCTTCGAGATATAAATGGGATCGACATAAAATCCGACATCGAAAAAATTCAAATGTTACTTGATTTAGACACGAAAAAACCTCTTGGTTGGGCTTTTATTTTGATGAAGACGGTGGAGGCGGCGGAGACGGTGATTTTGAAGCTGGATGGGAAGGTGGTAAGGATCTTTGGATTTGAATTTAGAACGGTTTTGTTTTGATAGCTATCATTTAATTGCTTAATTTTGGAAGTATCTGTAGTAACTGTCGTCGGTAAATCGATGCGGGTAGCGGTTAAAGACGAAAATGCTGCTGATCGACACCTGCGCGTGGCTCGGCGTCCCCGAGGAATAGGGGTATCCACGAAAACATAGTGAAGGCGGCGCCAGCCTGCTACAGTCTGCAAACGTCCTGCTAGTGAACCTGCGGGGGACTGCGCCGCCCTTCGACCATTCCCGTTCGCGAAAGACGCTCTCAATTTCTCGCTGAAGAAAAGTGAGCGCAGGTCGGAAATGACGCCTGCCTTGTGTGCGGACTTATTGCATTCGACAAGATTGCTACTCCCGTTGATTGATGAGAGATCAATGACTAGGGACCATGGCAGCGTCTGAAGAGGTGGAAAGGATAAGCTCAAGGCGCAACACCCGCCGTATCAGACTGTCATCCCGGCCAACATGACCCAGCAGGGAAAAAAAGCACTTGAGCGGGCGCGAATCCGAGCGGGCGCGAATCCGCGGCCACCGAGCTCGGGGGGGATAGAAACTCCTCGCGCCAATTTATTCTTCCTACCGTGTCAAGTGTCCGCATCTTGTCTGCCGGATGCTCTCCTCGAACTCGCACAACCGGGGGGGCCCGCTCGGGCGGCGAAACCGAGCCTCCCAGCAAGCGGCGCGAGGCGCGCCCCACGCAGCGTCCCTGAAACATGGCATTTTGAAATAGAGGATTAGTATTTTGCATCTCGTCCCCGCTACGTGGCTCCACAATCACTGGCATAATCAATTCGATATTTCTCACAATAATTGATCTGACATTTCTCACAATATTCAGATCGACAACCGACGAATCGTAGCGCAACCGTACAAGCCGTTGAACAACCTGGAACTGCCCTGGCACGCTTCCGCATCGACTCTCGCAAACCGAGTTTCGCTGTGCCCCATCCACAAGTGTTTCTCGTTTCCGGAAGAAATTCAACTGCAGTTGGTCGGGTGCTTTAGGAAACATGAGTGAGGAGGATATTATGGTGAAATTGATGTTAATCATATGGGAATGTCAGAATATTATAGTTGTGATCTGATCTTTACCTGGAAGTTGGCAATGTAAGTCAGAATGCCTTTTCCAAAGTATACTTATCAATTCACATCCCCATTCCCACCCACTTCCCCTCCCCTCAGCTACTCCGGCAAAAACATTTCCTGCATAAAAGACTCGTGGGAGAAAACCTACAAAACCAAACTCAAACAAGAAGTCTGGGGCTTCAAGTCCTTCCTTCAAGCCTTCAGAACCATCCCTTATTTCCGGATAGAACGACAAATCTTACCAAAGACTAAAGATGGAAGGAAGCGGAATTTGACGTTTGTGGCTTATTTGCTGAATAAAGGGATAGAGCATGTTAAAGTGCCGTTTGGGCCGGATGATTTAGGGGACTTTGGGATGAGGAAACCGAAGGAATTTTTTGAGGACGATTTGCCGGATAGTGATGATGACGAATTAGGGTAAAATGTGTTTTGAGGATGATCTGCCCGATAGGGATGATGACGACTTACGGTGAAATAATTTCCTCAAGGATAAAAGTGGAGCTGGGGTGGTTGGTGGTTGAAATGGTTGATGGTGGAAGACTGGTGACCTGGTGAAGAACTAGATTGAATATTTTTGTGACGGAGAGGAGATCGGAACTTGGCGTCAGGGGATTCGTCTGTAGCGATGAAAATCAGAGATTCATAACGCAGGGTATTAACCATAAGTCCCGTAGGGTGCGGTGAGCACGGGCAAAAAGACAAGCATCATATGCGCAGAAAACTTCTACGCTCAAAAACACTGACATTTCTCATTTCAACCCTGAGGGAGAAGTAGACTATTTTTGTCATCCAAAAATAATTTTGAAATCCGATAAGAGTGCACTCCCATCGTCGTGCGACAAATGTGAGTTTTTGAAGAACTATCCTTTTCGTGCGCAGATTTTAGGCTTTCATTTTGATGAAAAGTATTGCCACCTGCGTCTTCCCAAATTAATTGATAGCTGCATGAACGTGCGATTCCTCAGTCACTTTAAACATTCACATTGCTAAATAAAATCTCCAGCGAGCGGATCATATTAACAGTGGTGAGGAGGCGGACTAGGCATAGTGTGCGCTAGGGTAATAATCACGAGGGCCATTAGCAGGGTCAGCAAATATGTCAATGAATTGCGAAGAGAGTGCTCCTCACACAGCACCATCAGAATTTCCATTACAAGTAGCACCACAATCAACAGCACAATCAACAGCACAATCAACACCACAAGCAACGTTGTCAACTCCGCAGAAATCTAATACCAGTTCGTGCGACACAACTACCGAGAGCACCGCGCATTCGCTGAAATTCACCGGTGATACTACCGATAGCCCGGGATACGTCCGCCTCTTTTCACTGGACGGTTCCCGAACACTGGTAGACCTCACGCCGAATAGGAGACTTAGAGTCTTTAGAGAGAAGGAGGCAGGAGAGCCATAAGTTTAAGTATTACAACCCATTTGAGAAGACACACCTAGGCCAGGCCTATAGACTAATACTATCAGAAGACAAGAGTCTCAAGAGATCTCGCTCAAGAATCGCCTCAAGAATTGCCAAGATGTCGATTTCAACGCTACCTCCAGAAGGTGCTGATGCTAAAGCGGCCGAGACGGCTGCTGCATCTACCACGAATACCAGTGCCACTTCCGGAGGATTTTCTCCTCCACCAACTGGCGGAGTTGGTTCACTTGGCTCTTCTTCCTTTTCAGCTCCTCCATCCTTCTCCTCCCCACCAACCTCCACTGGAACTCCTACTACTTCTACTTCGAGTGCTTTCGGCGGTCTGGGAGCGACTTTGAGTTCGGCTTTTGGGGGATCCAGTGCTGCTGGTGGGACGACTGCTGCGAGTACTACTGCTGGAACGCCGGCTGCTGCTGCTGGTGGTAAAGAGGGAGAGAAGAAGGAAGATGGAGCAAAGAAGGGTTTTGATTTGTGGGGAGCAATTCCTGGGGGAGGTGCGACTCCCGCGAGTGGAGGAGCGAAAGATTACGAGTCCATGGATTTGAGCAAGTTTTCGAGCAAGGTGAGGGAGATATTTGGATGTTGCCATCGGTGTTTTTACGTATGAAGACCAGTACAATACTTCCTTGGCTTTAAGAGGTTGATCTCCCGACGTGACAAAAATTGTGACTCCGAATGCAACCAAAACTTTCCCCCAGATCCACGAATCCGACGGCCTGGACGACGACTACTACGATAAAAAACAACGAGAGGCCGAGGCCCGTGCATACGCGAAAGGCGGTGGCAACCAAATCGCGGCGTGGATGGAGTTGAATTTGCATCCTCGAGTGAAGAATTGCGTCTATGCGATCGGCATGGGCGCGAAGATGGGGGCGGCAGTGGGGGCGACTTTTGGCGCTTTGACTGGTGTATATTGGACGGCGACGACGAGGAATGTAAGAGAGCTTTAACGGGAGGTTATTGGACGGCGACGACGAGGAATGTAAGGGGATTGAGATGGGGTCGATGTGGATTCAGGGAAAGCTAGCGAAGTTACTGTGCAGTTGAATTGAATGCACTGAAAATTCAAACCAGCAATGCCATTGATCAACAATACTGTAACTTCTAACAAATCAATCCCTCCCAGCCCCTCTTCCTCCCCATCGCGATTGTTGGTGGTGCAGCGTCCTTCGGCTTCTTCCTCGGTTGTGGTATGATCATTCGATGCGAAGATAAAGATAAAGCACGTCTCCTCAAAAACTCCGATCTCAATTTGCCTGGGTTTTTTGGAATTTATGTGGATAAATGTTTACTTCGACGCTGCGGGGCTCGAAAATGAAAATTTTGAAACCTAGGGGGAGTTTTTGTTCTGGATCTTCGCGCGCTCATTCGCTTGCGGGGGACTAAAAGTTCGCGCCGCGCCGCAGGCCCGGTCCCGCATGATCCAATTTCGGCGTCCGCGCGGGCGGGCTCCCCGAACAGGAATTTTCTGATGGCGACTCTATTCTTCCTGGTACGAGCGAAGGTGTTTTTGAAGCGCCACCTTGCGTGTTGAGCGACCACCTTGCATGTTCAGCGGCGCTCCCGACAACGTATTTTGTTAGTTGCTTCCAGCCGCACCGCTCCCGATCGTCCACCTCACTTTGTTCGTCGAAGGCTTTCGAATCAGAAGTCCGCGACAATACCTGCCGCGAACCATTAGAATCAGCGTTACCAACCTAGCGTCCAACACGAGGACGTAGTTCTCGTGGCTTACGAGGGGCAGCGTTAGATGCGCGTCTGTCGCTCTACCTCGCGCGGCGCAACTGCCAATCCTTGGTGCGCACTCGCTATCGGCCTTTGCTCTTACATCGATGACTGCGGTGGTTCTCAGATTTTTCAGCGAACTCTCAATGCCATGCCACTCCGAGACGTCTACTTCTTATGCGACGCCGTACAATA